>Ga0247736_10000022_pt1 | contig 174722 bp, 158 predicted proteins | sample UWRJL193509B2_FD_180935 | JGI IMG/M metagenome (GOLD analysis project Ga0247736, IMG submission 180935) | Plant litter microbial communities from Arlington Agricultural Research Station in Wisconsin, United States - UWRJ-L193-509B-2 | ecosystem: Environmental > Terrestrial > Plant litter >...
GCGGGTTTGCCCGCCTTGATATTTTTCCTAACTTCGGCATATATAAAATCTAATAACAATGAGTTTAAAAGGCTATAAAGGCGTAATTTACGGAGATGCCCTTCAAGAATTATTTGAGCAGGCTAAAAAACATCAATTTGCATTACCTGCAGTCAATGTTACCGGTACAAATACGATCAATGCAGTTATGGAAACTGCTAAAGCGGTGAATTCACCAGTGATGATCCAGTTATCTAATGGCGGTGCCCAGTTTTATGCTGGTAAGACGTTAAATAACGACAACCTAAATGCATGTGTACTTGGAGCAGTTTCTGCAGCTAAACATGTTCATTTATTAGCAGAACATTATGGTGTTGCTGTTGTATTACACACAGACCACGCTGCTAAAAAATTATTGCCATGGATTGATGGTCTGTTAGACCACGGCGAAAAGTTCTTCGCAGAAACTGGTAAACCATTATTTTCTTCACATATGTTGGATCTTTCTGAAGAATCAATTGAAGAAAACATGGAGATATCTGCTAAATATTTAGCCCGTATGGCTAAAATGGGCATGACTATCGAAATCGAGCTTGGTGTTACAGGCGGAGAAGAAGATGGTGTAGATAACAGTGATGTTGATAGCTCTAAATTATATACTCAGCCATCTGAAGTAGCTTATGCTTACGAAGAATTGAGTAAAGTAAGTGATAAATTTACGATTGCGGCAGCATTTGGTAATGTGCACGGTGTGTATAAACCAGGTAACGTGAAGTTGCAGCCGGTAATATTAAAGAACTCTCAGGAGTACCTGAAAGAGAAATTCAGCCTTACCGCAGAAAAACCAATCAACTTTGTATTCCATGGTGGATCAGGTTCTACACAGGAAGAGATCAGAGAAGCTATTTCTTATGGTGCGATCAAAATGAATATCGATACAGATATGCAATGGGCATTATGGGAAGGTATCCTTGATTACTACAAAGCAAACGAAGCTTATTTACAAGGACAGATCGGAAATCCTGATGGTGAAGATAAACCGAATAAAAAGTATTATGATCCACGCGTATGGTTACGTAAAGGAGAAGAAACTTTTGTTAAACGTTTAACTCAGGCTTTTGAAGATTTGAACTGCAAAGATGCAAGTGACAAATTATAAATAAACGTCACCATATAGAGAGCGTTTCCTGATGATTCAGGAAACGCTTTTTTTTGTTTAAAAATCACCTGAATAATTTCTGCCCGGATAGTGTAGAATCCATTTTTATATTCAACTTTACGTTTATAACCATCATTAATATGGAAAGTACAGGAAATAAAAAAGGGTTGTTTGAAAGGTTCTCTAATGCGGCAACTACTTTTACCGGCAGTTCGACTGCTTTTATCATTGCAATGCTGACGGTAATGGTCTGGGCTGTGACAGGACCGCTTTTCCATTATTCCGAGACCTGGCAACTGGTAATCAATACTGGCACTACAATTATTACTTTTCTGATGGTATTCCTGATCCAGAAATCTCAGAACAAGGACGGTAAAGCTATACAGCTAAAATTAAACGAACTGATTGCTGCTCATGAAAGGGCGAGTAACAGGATGGTAGATATTGAAGACCTGACAGAGAAAGAATTGGATCAGCTCCATAAATTCTATGTTACACTAGCCACACTTTCAAAACAAGAAACCGATATTCATTGTTCTCATTCTATAGACGCTGCAGAAGAAGTAAATGAGCTAAAAGCTAAGCATACCTATCAACCAAAAGCAAAACACCATCATGGACATACTTCAAGTAATTAAGATCAAGACACAGGAAGAATTAGAGAGTGCATTCGCTATCCGCCGTAAAGTTTTTGTAGACGAACAGGGAGTTGATCCCAAATTGGAATGGGACAATGAAGATGTTGCGACCCACTTTCTTGCATTGTTAGATAATCGCCCATGCGGCGCATGCCGGTATAGAAAGACGAGCAACGGTTATAAACTGGAGCGCTTTGCCGTATTAAAGGAATATCGTGGTAAAAGGGTAGGGCAGGCTTTGGTAGCGGCAGTATTGGATGATATCCCCGGAGATGCAGATACCATCTATTTAAATGCGCAGCAAGATGCCGTAGGTCTGTATTCCAAATTCGGATTTTCGATCGAAGGAGAGCAGTTCGAAGAAGCCGGAATTATACATTATAAAATGGTTAAGAAGTAAATACCTGGCTGGATAGCAGTAGTGCTTCCTGCCAGATTTCCATATTCAGGTTAAGCTGTTCTCCCTGTCTGATCAGATAGGAGATCAGTTCTTCAGTTGCCATATTGCCGGTCAGGTCATCCGCTGCCATCGGGCATCCTCCATAACCTCGCAGTGCACTATCAAATCTTTTACAGCCGCTTTTGTAAGCAGCTTCAATTTTTTCCGTCCGTGTTGCTGGTGTGCTGTGTAAATGCAGCCCTATTTCTGTTTCCGGAAAACTATCAATTAATAAAGGCACCAATTCTTCAATTTTCGAAGGAGAGGACATACCTGTTGTATCAGAAAGCGAAAGTATTTTTGTTCCGCGGGCTACTAAGGAATCTGCCCATTGTTCCACAATTTCCGTATTGTAAGCATCCCCGTAAGGATTGCCAAAACCCATAGACAGATAGATAACGCCGGTTTTTTGGTGCTGATCACACAATTCCAGCATTTTCTCAACCGTAACCAATGATTCTTTTATACTTGAATTTGTATTCCGCTGCTGGAAGGTCTCTGAGATAGAAAAAGGAAATCCGACATAACTGATCTCCGGAAAAGTGATCGCTTCCTCTGCACCCCTTAAATTGGCTACAATTGCAAGCAGGCGGGTAGATGTTGCACTCAAATCTAATTGGGCTAAAACTTCCCTTGTATCCTTCAGTTGCGGTATAGCTTTGGGAGAAACAAAACTGCCAAAATCAATCGTATCGAACCCAACCTGCAAGAGCAGGTTAATATACTTTGCTTTTAAATCAGTTGGGATAAAATCGTGGATCCCCTGCATAGCATCTCTCGGACATTCGATAAGTTTCATCTCTTAGCCTAATATTGTTCGCCACAATGTAGGAAAAATTGCCAGATAACAAAAAAGGCATCCCGAAAAGGATGCCTTTAATTACTATTCAACTGATCTGATTAGCTCAGCTGTTTTGGTTTTTTCTGTCCTAAGTCGATTACAATCGGAGTAGAGATACACAACGAAGAGTAAGTACCAATGATACGTCCGATTAATAAAGCGAAGATAAATCCGCGGATACTTTCGCCACCGAAGATGAAGATCACTAACAATACAAAGAATACAGTTAAGGAAGTAAGGATTGTACGGCTTAAAGTGCTGTTCAGTGCGAAGTTGATCAGTGTATTGCGTTCTTCACCGTAAAGGTCTTCTTTACCGGCTTCTGCAAGTTTCTCACGGATACGGTCAAATACAACAACCGTTTCAGTCATCGTGTAAGACATAACCGTTAAGATCGCTGCGATGAAATCCTGACCGATCTCTAATGAGAAAGGAAGAACACCATCTAGGATCGTATAGAATGAAAGTACCAGCAGTACGTCATGGAACAATGCGATAACCGCACCTAAACCATAATTCAGTTTCTTGAACCTTACAATGATATAGATAAACATCACTAAACAAGAGAAAAGTATTGCTCCGTATGCGCTGTAAACTAAGTCACTCGCAATGATAGGACCAACTTTCTGATTACTTTCAATTGTATATTTAGCACCTGTTTTAGCTAAACCAGCTTTCAGTGCATCTTCCACTAATTTATCAGCACCATTGTCCTGATCAGTGATATGATAAGTAGTAGTGATTTTTAATTCGCTATCGCTACCTGCAGTTTTAACCTGAATTTCTTCATTTTCGAAGCTAGGTGCTAATTTCGCTTTCACATCTTCAGTATCCATTCCTTTATCGAAATGTACGATGTATGTCCTTCCGCCTTTAAAGTCGATACCTAATCTTAACCCACCGTTTTTGAAGTAGAAAACGATACCCAATAAAATGATGATAGAAGAAATCGCATAATAGATCTTTCTGCGACCAACAAAGTCAAACGCAATGTTTTTGAAAGCGTGGATTGTTGCTTTGTTACCGAAAGTAATGTTAGCATTTTTGTTCAATAAACCTTCAAATACTAAGCGTGAGATCAATACTGCACAGAATAGTGATGATAAGATACCGATACATAATGTAGTTGCGAAACCTTGAACCGGACCGCTACCGAATACATAAAGGATAACCCCTAAGATCAAGATGGTAACGTTTGAGTCAATGATTGAAGGCATTGCATGTTTGAAACCTTCTTTGATCGCTAAAGCAGTAGTTTTACCATGGTTAAGCTCTTCCCTCACACGTTCAAAGATCAGGATGTTCGCATCTACCGATAAACCGATTACCAATACGATACCAGCGATACCAGGCAATGTCAATACAGCGCCCAGTGAAACCAGGATACCCATAATGAAGAACAAGTTGATCACCAACGCAAGGTTAGCTACCCATCCTGCTTTGTTGTAATACAATGCCATGAACACAAGGATCACAACGAATGCCAGTACGAAAGATAATAAGCCGTTATCAATTGCAGTTTGTCCTAATGACGGACCTACCACGAATTCTCCAACGATACGTGCCGGAGCGGGTAATTTACCTGCTTTTAAGATATTCGCTAAATCCTGTGTTTCGTTCACGGTGAAGTTACCGGTGATTGAAGAGATACCGTTAGGGATTTCGTTCTGAACCGTAGGAGCAGAGTAAACTGCGTTATCCAAAACGATAGCGATTGATTTTAAGTTGTCTTTATTAGCTGAAGCATCTGCAGTAATTTTTTTCCATTTCTGAGCACCTTCGCCAGTCATGTACATCGTCACTTCAGGTTTACCTTTCTGATCGTAATCATGGCGGGCATCGCTGATAGCTTCGCCACCTAAATCTGGTTTTCCATCAGGATTTACAGATTTGATCGCATATAATTCGAAAACTTTGGTGCCATCCATTGGTCTTACACTCCACATGAATTTCATGCTTTGCGGAATGATTGCTGCAACTTCAGATTTTTTAAAGTAAGAATTTACTTTAGCAGTATCTTTTTGTGCAACCCATCCAACAGTAGAACCGGGACGCAGTGCTGGTTGTCCGTTTTGTGCCTGATAAGTAGGGACGTTTAAAACAGCAAACAGTGGATTGGTTTTAGAAAGCTCCTGAGTTTTAAGATCAGCAGAATCTTTTGTAGTAGATTTTTTACCCAGGTTAGCTAATGCGCTTCCGCCTTTTGCAGCTGTATCTGTTGTAACTGCTGGTTTTGCAGCTGTAGTATCTTTCAATACAGAGGCAAGAGTTTTGTTGATGTTCTCCATGATCGGGTAAACCTCTTCATTTTGATACACCTGCCAGAATTGTAGTTCTGCAGAACCTTGCAATAATTTATGAACCCTTTCTTTGTCTTGCACACCCGGCATCTCAATCAAGATACGGTTAGTACCTTCCTGTTTCTGCATGTTAGGGCTCACCACACCAAATCCGTCGATACGGCTTCTGATGATAAAGAATGAGCGATCGATCGCACTTGTAGCTTCTTTCGATAAGTAAGTTTTAACTTCAGAGTTGCTCGCGTTAGCTTTCAACTGCTGAGCGTTATCCTGGTTAGAGAAGAAATCTGCAAGTTTTACGTTCGGACTTAGTTTTTCAAATTCATTTACAAACAAACTGATGAAATCTTTTCCACCTGCATTTAACTGCGTTTGTGCTGTAGATAGTGCTTTGTTGAAATTAGCATCGTCAGTATTGTTAGCTAAAGATTTTACCAGTTCACCTAACGATATTTCCATCGTTACGTTCATACCGCCTTTAAGGTCAAGCCCTAAATTAATTTCTTTTCCTTTACAGAACTGGTAGTCAAATCCGAAAACCGGATAAACTGGAACAGTTGACATCGAGTCCAAATAGGCTTTTTCCTTAACCAGGTCGCCTTTCGCGTAAGCTTTAGCATCTTTTTCGACCTTCGAAGTAACGAGATTGAACGAGAGTGAATACACACAGACAATACCTAGAAGTATTGCCATAAATTTAATGAAACCTTTACCTTGCATTTTTGTTTGTAATTATTTGTCTATGCTGTATATTTTTTTCAACAAGTCGGCAAATCTAATTAATTTTTTAATTAATAGTCAGCCTTATATAATATTTATTAGGGATGTGGAACTATTTACGTACATAGGTTGAAAAAGTGTAGTCAAATGGGTTTTTCTCATCCGCATTATTATCCACTATCTCTGTTTCCTTCCAAATCTCCAGATCGATCTCCGGGAAAAATGTATCTGCATCGAAAACACCGTGAATTACTGTTAAATAGATCTTATCTGTACGGTCCATAGCCATTTTATAGATTTCGGCACCGCCAACAATAAACACTTCCTCATCGTTATTACATAAGCTGACAGCTTTTTCTAATGTGTTTACTATTTCCACCCCGTCGATCTTTAAATCCGTATTGCGTGTGATCACGATGTTGCGACGGTTTGGAAGTGGTTTTCCTACAGAGTCAAACGTTTTGCGCCCCATGATTACGGTATGCCCTGTTGTAGCGTTTTTGAAATGTTTCAGATCTGCTGGCATGCGCCATAACAATTGGTTCCCTTTTCCTATTGCATTGTTCTCTGCAATAGCTACAATTATTGATATGATCATACAGCTACTGCACCTTTTATGTGAGGATGTGCTTCATAGTTTTTCAGACTGAAGTCTTCAAATTTGAAACTGAATATATCTTTTACTTCTGGGTTGATTTCCATGTTTGGTAAAGGATACGCCGTTCTGCTTAACTGCAGTTTGGCCTGTTCGATATGGTTATTATATAAATGTGCATCACCGAGCGTATGGATAAAATCACCGTATTCCAATCCGCAGACCTGGGCTACCATCATCGTTAACAGTGCATAAGATGCAATATTAAAAGGTACGCCTAAAAATATATCCGCACTGCGCTGGTACAATTGGCAGCTTAATTTTCCATCAGCAACATAAAACTGGAAGAACGCGTGACATGGAGGCAATGCCATCTGGTCAATATCAGCAACATTCCAGGCGGATACAATGATCCTTCGGGAATCCGGGTTGTTTTTAATGGTGTTAATGATCTGGCTGATCTGATCGATATGTCTGCCATCAGGTGTTGGCCAGGACCGCCATTGTGAACCATAAACCGGACCAAGGTTGCCTTGTTCATCTGCCCATTCGTCCCATATCTTTACACCGTTATCTTTCAGGTATTTGATATTGGTATCGCCGGTCAAAAACCAGATCAGCTCATGTATGATTGATTTGAGGTGCAGTTTCTTTGTTGTCACGATTGGGAAACCTTCCTGAAGGTTAAAACGCATCTGGTATCCGAATACGCTGATGGTTCCTGTTCCTGTCCGGTCGTGTTTCTGTGCACCGTGATCAAGCACGTGCTGCATTAAGTCCAGATATTGTTTCATGTGTAATAGGTAAGCATTTTGCGAACGTACAAATCTAAAATTTTTATATCAGATATAGATATTAATATAGCCACGGAAGATAATAATATCTTGAACTGAGATATCCATCTAGGCTATTTATTAAGATATGGTTTTTTATTTTTTAAGTTTGTCTTTCAATCATTAAAAAAACTAAATGCTCGCATTCGCAAATGCCAAGATCAACCTGGGCTTAAATGTAACTGATAAAAGACCCGACGGGTACCATAACCTGGAAACAGTTTTTTACCCGGTAAATCTTTATGATGTAATAGAAATTACACCCTCCGAAACTACTTGCTGTGATATTCGCGGAATTGATATCCCTGGCGACAATGCGGATAATATCTGTTTAAAGGCTTACCATTTGCTGTCAAAAGATTTTGAATTACCCCCTGTAAAAATCACTTTGCTGAAAAATATTCCGGTAGGGGCGGGTCTCGGCGGGGGATCAGCCGATGCCGCTTTTTTAATTAAGCTTCTGAACGATAAATTTGAATTAAGCCTCACAGCAGGTGTGATGGAAGATTACGCAAGGATACTCGGTGCCGACTGTGCTTTTTTCATCCGGAACAAACCTGTTTACGCGTACGGTAAGGGTGACGAGTTTTCTCCTTTAAACGTTGATCTTTCTGCTTATTTTAAAGTACTGGTTAAACCAGCAATACATGTATCTACTGCCGATGCTTATGGTGGGTTAACACCTGCTTTCCCGGAAACCCCGCTAACTGAATTGATCCGTTTACCTGTTGCAGAATGGAAAGGAAAGCTTAAAAATGATTTCGAAGAACGTATTTTTGTAAAATATCCTGAAATATCTCAAATAAAAGAACAGCTTTATCTTGCGGGTGCTACATTTGCATTGATGAGCGGCAGTGGTTCGAGCGTGTTCGCATTGTTTGATACTAAAGTTGCCCTTCCGGTGTTAGAGAAAGAGAACAGCGTATACTATAATATTTAAAAGCGATGGAAATTAACCTGGTACGTAAGAACGATAAATTTAATTTCGAAGCCGAAAATTCAGTGGGACAAACAGTGGAGTTAGATGCAAACCCTGCAATTGGGGGGGAGGGCAAAGGTTTCCGCCCGATGGAAATGCTACTGGTAGGGCTTGGCGGATGCAGCGGGATCGATATGATCAATGTGCTCACTAAACAAAAGGAGCAGTTGGATGATGTTAAGATTAAGATCACGGCTACCCGTAAAGAAGAGGAAGTACCTTCAATATTTGATGTGATCAATATTCATTTTGATCTTTATGGTCAGCTGAGCATACAAAAAGTGGAGCGAGCACTCGATCTTACTTTTGATAAATACTGTTCGGTCTCTAATATCCTTGGCCGTTCTTCAACAATAAACTTTTCCTATACCATCCATAACTAAACTACAATGCAAGAAGAGAATTTTGAGACCATTGCCATCCGTTTGCAAGCAGAACGGAGCCAGTACAAAGAGCATTCAGTGCCCCTTTACCTAACTTCAGGTTACAAATTTGATGATTCTGAAGATATGCGCGCGCTTTTTGCGAACGAAAAAGAGGGTAATGTTTACAGCCGTTATGCAAATCCGAATACCACCGAGCTGATCGACAAGATGGCCGCGCTGGAAGGTGCAGAAACAGGATGGGTAACTGCTACAGGTATGGCGGCGATCTTTACGACTTTCGCGACTTTTTTAAGTGCAGGCGATCATATTTTATCTAGCCGTGCTATTTTCGGATCTACGCACCAATTGTTAAATGGTGTTTTCCCAAAATGGAATATTTCTTATACCTATGCTGATTTAGATAAAAAGGAGCAATGGGAAAATGGGGTACAGCCAAATACCAAAATGATCTTTATCGAGACACCTTCTAACCCGGGCATCGAGATTATAGATTTGGAATGGATCGGAGAATTTGCGAAAAAACATAATATTATGCTGGTAGTGGACAATTGTTTTGCTACTCCATATCTCCAGCAACCCATAAAATATGGCGCTGATATTTCAATTCACTCTGCAACTAAATTTATCGACGGACAAGGCCGTACTCTGGGCGGGGTGATTTTATCGACTGATAAAATTATCAGGCTGATTGAGGCATTTGCAAGACACAGCGGCCCGGCGATGTCACCTTTTAATGCATGGATACTTTCTAAAAGTTTAGAGACTCTGGCTGTGCGTATGGACAGACATTGCGAGAGTGCGTTAAAGGTTGCGGAGTTTCTGGAGGCACATCCCAAGATTACTAAAGTAAGGTACCCGTTTTTACCTTCACATCCGCAGTATGAGATTGCTAAAAAGCAGATGAGACAAGGCGGTGGTATTGTAACCATGGTTATTGATGGTGGTGCACCTGCAGCGGCGGCGTTTATGGATAAATTGAAAATGTTCTCTATCTCTTCGAATCTTGGTGACAGCCGTTCTATCGCTACACATCCTGCTACAAGTACACATTCGAAACTCGCAGAAGAAGAGAGGTTATCTGTAGGTATCGAGCAGGGAACAATCAGGCTTTCTATAGGCTTGGAACATATTAATGATATTCTTGGCGATTTAGCACTTGGACTATCTTAATCTTAACAAATCTTTAAGATAATCTTTTGTAAATAGATTATCCAAAAAAAACAGGTATCAACTCACCTCCTCAACATTTTGCTGAAGAGCAAAATCTTGCATGTCGGTCGAGTTAATATCTGTTTTTTTGTTAAAAATGCTAGAGGGGGATCCACAACCGTATTTTCCGGTAAGGTAAATACTTTTTATAGACATAATAGTGATATCAGTGGGTATTTTACTGTAAACTTACAGCAGTATACGACAACTTCATTATTCCTTTTATAATAGTGGTAGTCAGACTGGAGTATTACGAAAGCCCCGTTGAAGGTTGGCGGGACGTTGCAACAGCTATCCTTCTCAGCAAATACCTGCAATGACTTGTTGACGTAGAGTTAATTCCAGTGTAATTACAAGCAGGGGTTCAAAAAATCAGTACTTAAGTAAACCAGGAACCGTTTAGATTTAGTTGAAGGATATTCGAAATTATGAACTCTTGAAAAGAGCGACGGCATACTTTTACAGATCGGCCTGTATGTTAGCTGATATATTCCCTATCTTCTTCACTTAACCCATCTTTTGGGGTTTCTATAGTTTTATTTTCGATGTGGTGGTCATCAAATTTGTCATCGTAAGTTTTTATGACAGTTTTAGGCCTGCCTGCCCAGAATCCAAGAATAAAACCAATAAACGTGCAGATACCCACAACGATCAATTTGGAGATTTCACCTTCACCTACGATATAATCAAACTTTACTTTGTCTGTATTCATCATTAGAAAAATGGTGATTAATACAGTAAAAACGATGATGAAGATAGTTTTGGCGCGCATAAGCTTAAAAAGTATAATTTACGATTAGTTCAAATATAGGATTCTGGTGATAAACCCGGTTAACAAACACAAATCTTGTTCCTAAATCCAGAACCGGCTCGTAACGCAGGATGTTCATGTTGCTATGAAGTTCGAAACCATACGTTTTTGGCTCAGAAAGGTTAGTTTCCAGACCGATGTTTTCGTAGCCGCAAAATAGACCTCCCCGTACATTTCTGATATAGGCCAGCGGGCCAATCTCTGCATCGGGAAAGGTGATTGGGAAACGGTAATTGAGCAGCAAGGTGTTTCTCAGTTTACTTTTTGCCATGATGTTATTGTAGCCATAAACTGTATTGATCTCGTTGGTATAAATCCGGATTCCTGAAGATTCCTGGTAGTTGAAATTTGCCAGGAAAGTGTGATTTTTTGCAATACCGGGGAAGTAAAAGAAGCTTTCTGCCGCAAACAGGTTGCCGCTTAAGCTTGCGTCAAACGGTTGACTCAGATAAGTAAACCTGACGATCTGTGCCCATCGTGGCGCAATGTCTCTTTCTGCTGAGCGGATGTAATGTGAAAAAGTAAAACCGGTTTCTAAGGGGAGCCTGATTTTAGTAACGTAGTTTTTCGGCATATTTTCCGCGTCATATCTTTGGGTGTAGCTCGTCCCCGCGTTTACAGAGAAGTTGTAGGTATGATTTTGTGCGGATAGCGTATAAGGGACTACTGCATCCAGACCAAAGTAATTCTCCCTGAAATTACCCTGTTGTACGCCAGCAGCAGAGCTGTAGAAAGTCCGTCGTGGCCTGTTCCTGTAAGTAGCATTAATAACCGGGTAGAAAGTTTTAACACTGATCCCTGCATTGTACTCAAACCGCTTAAGATCTCTTAAATAATCAACCCCCGCATACGTATCTACCGTATTCAGCAGATTGCTTGATTTTAATTGCAGTCCCGCCTGGTACTCATTTTCTACAACGGGAATGATGCTGTGGAAATTAAAGAAGTGACTTAAAGCATCGTATGGTTTTGAAATAAATGTTCTGTCTGGAATAGCAGTAAATACACTTCCGGTGTTCTCCTGTTTTTCTGCAGCAGCCCCAAAATAAACAAAATTGTTTTTGCCATTTGGAGTGCGGGTTATTTTAGTAGCAGCAACCTCATATCCGAAAAGACTGTAATTATTAAATAGGATACTATCTGTTCCTTTGATCAGTGCGGGGTTAAATGCACCGTATTTAGAGGCGCTTATTGCGCTTATTTTCTTTGAGGCGGGATCTATCTCATAAATATTGTCTATGCCGCTGTAATGCGCATTGAATACAATCCTGGAACCAATAAATATTGGTCTGCTTAACTGTTGGGGTGTTTCACTGATCAGTTTCGTGCTGCGCCCTTCGTCATCAACAGTCCACAATGATTTTCCGCCTTCGCTAACGCTGATGTATGCAATGATGTTTCTGTTATTGTTGAACGACGGTGTCTGGATCAGCAGGTTACCCGGGTTTGGAAAACTGCGGACGATTTTTCCGGTATTCGCATCAATCACAATCAGCTGCACTTTATTACTGAGGTCAATTGTCACCGCAACAATCTTTTTTCCATCAGCTGAAAGGCTTGGAGAGAAAATTCTGGAGTTGCGGGTCAGCGTTTTAACTTTTTTTGTTTCGAGGTCATAGCTGCAGACCACACTGTAAGTCCGTTGCAGGAAACGCGGGTCATACCTGATTTCGTCCCATACAATTTTTCCGCTTGCATAGCTGAACCAGGGCTGTTCCTGCTGGCCGATACCTTTGATCCGGGTTTCTCTTTTATCCGGACCAATCTGTACAAAAGCAGGAGGTTCCGTTTTGCTTGTTTTTAAGACCAGAATCTTCCCGTCAGGCATTTTTGCAGGCAGGTAGTAATTTGTTTCATACTTCGCCTGCTTGTTCAGCACAGGATAATCAAGGGCCGGTGTAAGCGCAGCCTGCCTGGTCCAGTCTGCCTGCAATTTCTCCGTAGAATAATCATACCACTCGTGTCCGGTTCTACCACTAAATTTCTTCAGGCTTCCTGCAAACGGATAGAGGCGTACAGGATGGTTTTTAATATCAGTTAGCACACTGTCAAAAACAGATTTTCCGGCCGACTTCCTGATGTTTGAAGCCAGGAGGTAGCCAAGCTGGTAATAGCCGGGTGTAACGTCCTTTTCCGATCCGAAATTCGCTTTGCTGTAACTGTACTTTTTACCCTGCAGCAATGCGGTTCTATAGGGCATGATCCAGCTGGGCTGCCGGCCGCGCCCGGCATTGGTCAGCGATGTTTCCGTACTCACCGCATCCCCTTCAAAATACCAGAGCGGTATGTTTACACCCATCCAGGCAAAGTATACTTCTTCTGGAAAAGGATATCGCCTGCCACCGGTCAGTTTATCGTATTGGGCAGCATGCCTGAGCTCATGCACAGCTAAATTATTAAGCCAGTCCTGGCTATCAAAAGATTGGGGCGGGGTAGTATTGAATTCTGATTTTTTAGGCGCCAGCTGTACAAAGCCATTAGCGATAACTCCCCTGTTCTGAAAGACAATAGGCAGAGTTGTTTTTTTTACATTTAAACTGCCGCTTACAAGAGGGAAAATATGAGGGATGGTATTGGCCATACGCTGCGCCTCGGTTTCGAGCTCTACAGGATAGATAATTTTAAAACCGGAAGTATTGATCTGCCTCCATCTTACACTGAAAGGATTTTGTTCACCATTAAATATCTGTGATGCCGCTTGGTTTGATAAGAGTAAAAAGTTTAGTAAAATTAAAACACTGGATACTAGTTTTATATTTTTATGGAGTCGGTACATTATCAGGTCTTACTAATTAAATCAGGCTTTTGTTGATGCTAAATTATTTATTTTTCGATCTGTTAGATCGGCTAATCAAGTTGGTGCCGCTGAAAATTGAAACACATCATTTTGTCACTATTATGCTGTTTGCAGTTGTTTCAAAAGTTTAAAATAAACCACAATTGACTTGTTTTATTTCTGTTTTTTTACCTGAAAAGTTGTTGAGGAGCGGGATTTTGAAGATACAGTATTTACGATCAGAATAAAAAATAAAATCTATAGTTTATAGTACGAACATACGGATTATCATCCTGTAAAGATTCGTATCTAAGTTACAATAAAACATTGCAGTTAGATCCTTATGCCCCCTTTTATTCCTGGTTCAATGTGATATTTGTAAGGAAACTAGCCCTTATTTTTCCTTTTTTTGTAAATAGGATATAAAAAAACTGCACCTAAAATCAATGCAGAGCCCATATAAAATCCTGGCGACATCGTCTCTTTATGGCCAAAAAAAATGAACGCGAGGATGATCCCGTACACAGGTTCCAGGTTACTGATCAGGGCGACACGGAATGCTGATAAAGTGCGCATTACAGATACACCTGCGATGTAGGCAAGGGCTGTACAGATCGTTCCCAGAATCATCAGGTAAACCCAGTCTGACGTGCTTAGCACAAATCGTTCGTTCAGCAGGCTGTGGTCAAACAGGCGATAAATAGTGATCCAGAAAAAAGCACCCGAAAGTTCGTAGAAGCCAATTACTTTTGCATCTTTTTTCTGCGCAAACTGGGAGTTCATAATCGAAAATAAACTGGAGGCTACAGCAGCAGAAAGTCCTAAAATTATACCTTCTGTATAGTTGCTTTCAAACTTAAAGATCATGTAAATCCCTATGATAATAATGATGCCTATAAATACATCACTAATCTCGATGGCAGTCCTTTTGATCAGCGGTTCAAGGATGGCTGTAAATAACGTAAAAGAGGAGAGGCAAACCAATGTTACCGAAACAGTTGATACTTTAATGGCCTGAAAAAATAAGATCCAGTGCAGGGCCACGATACTGCCGGTAAAGAAAAATTGAAGAAACTCTTTCCTTGTTACTTTAAGGCTGAACCCTGTTGCTTTGAAATAGAAAAAAAGGGTAATACTGGCAATCATTACGCGATACCATACCAATTGTACGCTATCTACAGAGATCAGCGCACCCAGGATTCCGGTAAAGCCCCATATCAGCACTGTGAAATGAAGGATCAGGAGGTTTCTGTTAACGGATGAAGGAGAGCGTTCGTTCATTATTTTGGTGCTTTTTTCAGCAAGTACAACCCTAATAAACCGAAGCATATCGTAGGCAGGAGCACAGCTAGAATTGGTGGTATTCCACCTTTGATTGAAAACATTTTGGCAAATTGATTCACCACAATATAAAGGAAACTGATGAATATACCTATTCCTAAGGGCAGTCCTATACCGCCCCTGACCTTACGCGATGAGAGTGCTACCCCGATCAGGGTAAGCACAAAAGCTGATAAGGGCTGGAACCACCTTTTATACTGTTCGAAAAGTAAATCGTTCCAGATGCCGGTTCCCCTTGTTTTTTCCTTTCTTATTTTATCCGATAATTCTGTATTGCTCAGTGTTTCAAATACGTTTTCATAAGCCGAGAAATCATCTGGTTTCATATCCAGTACTGTATCTTTTGTTTTAGACATCCCATTGGTCATGGTCTCCTTCAACTGGTTTACGTTCCGGACCGTATAATTAGTGATTTTCCAGTTATGCTTAAGAGAGTCCCATTTGATTTCTTCGGCAATCAGTTTTTTTACCAGTACATCGCCTTTGAATTTATCTAAGGAGAAACGTGACCCCAGATTTGTTTTATTGTTGAAATTATCTATCCAGATATACGTGTTTTCATCCAGTTTCATGTGGATGTTCGTTTTGCTGGATGGATCATTTTTCTTCACATAAGTGTTTTCGAAGCTGGTTTTGAGCTTGTTGGTATAGGGTAAAACAAATAAGTTAGCACCCAGGTTGGCTGCGAAAATGATAAAAGCAGAGATAAAATAGGGAAGCAGGAACCTGTTAAAACTTACGCCCCCACTTAAAATAGGGACAATCTCGGTTTGATCGGCCATCTTCGCTGTGAAAAAAATCACTGCGATAAAATTGATCAGAGGGGAGAGCATGTTTACGTAAAAAGGAATTGAGCCTGCATAGTAAAGTGAGATCACCTGCCACGCGGTTAGGTTGTTGCCTAAGAAATCATCCAGTTTTTCGGATAAATCAAAAATAATAATAATAACCACAAAGACAGTCAGGGTATAAATAAATGTACCCAGGTATTTGCCAATAATAAAGCGGTCAATAATTTTTAATCTGTCCTTGAGGATACCCATCTATAATTTATTCCCTAATATAGTCACCATTTTGTTCTTCCATGCGTAAAACTCGCCGCTGATGATCTTTTCACGTGCTTCTTTAACCAGCCAAATGTAGAAATGCAGGTTGTGTAAAGTTGCTATCTGTGCACCGAGCATCTCTTTGGAGTGCATTAAGTGTCTCAGATAAGCTTTAGAATATACCTGGTCGGCATACAAATCGCTCTCTGCATCAATCGGCGAAAAGTCATCCGCCCATTTTTTATTTCCTATATTAATAATGCCGTTCCTGGTAAAAAGCATCCCGTTTCTTGCATTGCGGGTTGGCATTACACAATCGAACATATCTATACCTAACGCTATATTTTCTAAAATATTGATCGGTGTACCAACACCCATCAGGTAACGCGGTTTTTCTACCGGTAGTACATTACACACTACTTCGGTCATCGCATACATTTCTTCTGCAGGCTCGCCTACGGATAAACCACCGATAGCATTACCTTCACGGTCCATTTTGGCAATGAATTCAGCAGATTTAACCCTGAGGTCTTTATAGACTGAACCCTGGACAATAGGGAATAACGTCTGGTCGAAACCATACTTAGGTTCAGTGGTATCAAAGCGGGTACAGCATCTTTTTAACCAGCGATGGGTCATATTGATTGAGTTCGCCGCATATTTGTAATCGCAGGGATATGGTGTACACTCATCAAATGCCATGATAATATCAGCACCTATGGTACGCTGGATATCCATTGCATACTCCGGACTAAAAAGGTGTTTTGATCCATCGATATGTGAACGGAAGGTTACGCCTTCTTCTTTAATCTTGTTTACTTTACTTAAAGAGTAAACCTGGTAACCACCGCTATCGGTTAAAATAGGGCGGTCCCAGCCAATAAATTTATGCAAACCCCCGGCACCTTCAATTACATCCAGTCCTGGTCTGAGGTATAGGTGATAAGTATTTCCTAATATAATCTTGGCATCGATATCATCTTTAAGCTCACGCTGATGTACTGCTTTTACCGTTCCCGCGGTACCTACCGGCATAAAAATAGGAGTCTGGATGTCGCCATGGGCGGTAGAAACTGTCCCTGCTCTCGCCTTAGAGAGTGGATCGTTCGCTTGTAAAGTAAATTTCATATGTATATGTACCCGTCAAAAAATCTCGGCAAAAGTAGGAAAAATAGCCCGGTTTACCGCTTAAATTTTTTATCAACATAACTTGCAATACGGATTAAAAATGAGAAATTTGGCGCATCCTAAAATACCATCGTGGAATTAACCTTATTAGAGAGCTGCCTGCTCGGCGCCCTCGTTCTTTGTTTAGCCGTTCAGCTGTATTTCAGTCTGTTTGTACATTTAAAATTGGCCCGTGTTGCTGTAGAACTGTTACCGGAAGCTTCCGCAAAGCCGCTGAGTGTAATTATTTGCGCACGCAATGAAGCTGAAAACCTTACTCAATACCTGCCTGCTGTTTTACAGCAAAACTATCCTGATTTTGAAGTAATCGTGGTGAACGACCGTTCATGGGACAGGACAAGTGATATATTGGAAGCTTTTGCACTGCAATATAAACACCTGAAAATCGTCACCGTTGCTGAAGGCGGAAAGTTCATTGCCGGTAAAAAGTTTGCCGTTACCATGGGGATCAAAGCTGCTGCAAACGAATGGCTGGTATTTACCGATGCCGATTGTGTTCCTGCCTCTGAATCATGGCTAACTGGTATGCAGCAAAGTGAAAACGAAGATATAGCTATTGTGCTTGGTTATTCTCCCTATCTCCGTAAACGCGGCCTGCTCAATTGCCTGATCCGCTTTGAAACTTTTTTTACTGCGGTAAACTATCTTGGCTTTGCACTGAAAGGTATGCCATATATGGGTGTAGGCAGAAATATGGCCTATAAAAAGTCGTTGTTTTTTAAGAACAAAGGTTTTGCCGCTCACATGCATATACCGTCAGGGGATGATGATTTGTTTGTGAACGCACACGCTAATGCAACCAACACAGAGATACGGATTAATCCTGAGGCCCATGTATGGTCGGCCCCAAACACCACCTTCACTAATTATCTGCGCCAAAAAAAGAGGCATTTCGGTGCTGGTAAATTGTATAAGCCAAAGCATAAATTTATCTTATCTGTACAGATCATCTTCCAGTTTCTGTTCTATGCGCTGTTCATTGCGCTATTATTCTTTAAGCCTGCATTATATTATGCTGCGGGTGTGTTTTTATTCAGCCTCATCATCAGAAGTTTTATTTATCCAAGATTACTTAAACGGTTAAATTATGCCGATTTAAGGTGGTGGTTTCCTATTCTGGACATTCTTCTGTTCATTTTTCTGGTGTTTAATGGCATTGTGTCTATATTTGTTAAAAAAGTAAAGTGGAAATAAGCTCAGCCCTAATTCAAAAATATTTCAAAGACCTCAGTGAAGATCAGATTAAAAAGTTTGATCAGTTATACGATTTGTATAGTTTCTGGAACGCACAGATCAACGTGATCTCCAGGAAAGATATCGAAGAATTGTACGAACGCCACATTCTGCATTCCCTGGGAATCGCCAAATTCTGCACCTTTAAACCGGGAGAAAAAGTATTGGATGTTGGTACAGGCGGTGGTTTTCCGGGTATTCCATTAGCGATTCTATTCCCTGAAACACAATTTCACCTGGTAGATTCTATAGGGAAAAAGATTAAGGTAGTTACTGAAGTTGCAGCAGCGCTGGGATTAGAAAATGTGAAAGCTTCACATTTAAGGGCCGAACAAGTGGCAGATAAATATGATTTTGTTGTTTCCAGGGCGGTAACCAGACTGATCGATTTCTATCCATGGGTGAAGGATAAGTTCAATAAAGATTCTAAAAATGCGATTGCCAACGGTATCCTGTATTTAAAAGGCGGCGAGCTGGCAGAGGAGATTAAAGAATCCCGTTTAAAAGCAGAGTTATATCCTCTGGCAGATTATTTTGAAGAAGAATTTTTCGAGACGAAATACGTGGTTTACATCCCGCAATAAGGGTGTAGCTGTAGGTCTGTAGTTATCTCATTGAAGAATTCAATTCCCGAAGATAATTAACCATTTACACTGGGCTAAGGATTAATTTAGCCCATGAGTTTAATCCATAAAATCGGCCTTACGCTAATCAAAGGCGTGGGCGCCATTACTGCAAGAAACCTGCTGGAAAAGTTCGGTACTGCCGAAGCCGTTTTTTCAGCAAGGCATGATCAACTGATAGAGATAGATGGTATAGGAGCTATTACTGCCCGTTATATCCTCGATACCAATGCGCTTAAAGGTGCAGCAGATCAGTTAAAATTTCTTGAGAAATACAAAATCAACATTCTTTTCTATACGGATGCAGCGTATCCGCAACGGCTAAAGAATTGTTTTGATGCCCCTGTATTGTTGTATTACAAAGGTACAGCAGATTTAAACCATGCACGAATAGTGAGTATCGTTGGTACAAGAAAAGCCACTTCGTACGGACTTTCTCTTTGTAACCAGCTTGCAGAGACTTTACAGCTATATGATGTGCTGGTAGTAAGCGGACTGGCATTTGGAATTGATGTGGCAGCCCATAAAGAAAGTCTGCGTTACCAGATTCCCACTGTAGGCGTGCTGGCGCATGGATTAGATCATCTGTATCCCGCAGTTCATAAGAAGGTTGCCCAGGAAATGATGAAAAACGGGGGGCTGCTGACCGAATTTCCGCCGGGAACTGTCCCCGATAAAGAAAATTTTCCTAAGCGTAACCGGATTATTGCAGGCATCGCCGATGTAGTGCTTGTCGTAGAAGCGGCAAGTAAAGGTGGTGCACTGATCACCGCTGAGATTGCTGGTTCCTATAACAGGGATGTGTTTGCATTTCCTGGACGGACCACCGATGAGTATAGTGCAGGATGTAACTTCCTGATTAAAACAAATAGGGCGGGGCTGATTAATCATGCTAAAGATCTGGCATATTACATGGGATGGGAAACCGTAAATCATCCTGTTGGGGCGCGGCAGACGGCTATTCCAATCGGTCTTTCAGCGCATGAGGTCAGCATTGTTACATTACTGGGTTCTTTTTCTTCATTGCGGATAGATGAACTGGGTATCAAGGCGGATATCCAGCAGAGTAAACTTGCTTTTTATTTACTGAACCTGGAGATGAAAGGCATTATTGTTTCGTTGCCTGGTAAGGTGTACCAGTTGGTTTAATCAGTAAGCCTAAATCAATGATATGCATTGATTGGTAAAAAAAATGGTCTGCTGCACAATACTTTTGCATTGTATCAAGACATTTGTCACTGTCATTTCAGAATTAAATTTTATCAGAAGATTGATTTCAAAATATGATTACGAATTTTTTATATCAATAAATATCTAGCAATCAAGTCGTACTTTTGTAACATGTGGTATAATAACATTTTAGAAACGATAGGGAACACTCCCCTTGTTAAACTGAACAACATAACTAAAGATATCCAGGCTACCGTGCTGGCCAAAGTAGAGACAACCAATCCTGGAAACTCTATTAAAGACCGGATGGCTGTTAAGATGATAGAAGATGCCGAAAAAAGCGGGAAGCTTAAACCAGGCGGAACAATCATTGAGGGTACCTCTGGTAATACCGGAATGGGGCTTGCGATGGCTGCTATTATCAAAGGGTACAAGTGTATTTTCACAACCACTGATAAACAATCGAAAGAAAAAGTCGATGCTTTACGCGCATTCGGTGCAGAAGTGATTGTATGTCCTACCAATGTAGAACCGGAAGATCCGCGTTCCTATTATTCAGTTTCTTCCCGTTTAGAGCGCGAAGTACCCAATTCCTGGAAGCCTAACCAGTATGATAACCTGTCGAATACTCAGGCACATTATGAGCAGACGGGTCCTGAAATCTGGGCTCAGACAGAAGGAAAAATCACGCATTTAGTGGTTGGTGTAGGTACAGGCGGTACCATATCCGGTACAGGTAAATACCTGAAAGAACAAAATCCAAATATTAAAGTGTGGGGTATTGATACTTACGGATCAGTATTTAAGAAATATAAGGAAACGGGCATTCTTGATAAAAATGAGATCTATCCTTATATCACTGAAGGGATTGGTGAGGATTTTTTACCTAAGAATGTTGATTTTGATGTGATCGATTTGTTTGAAAAAGTGACGGATAAAGATGCGGCGTTGATGACCCGCGATATCGCTCGTAAGGAAGGTATTTTTGTAGGTAATTCTGCTGGTTCTGCAATTGCCGGATTACTGCAGTTGAAGGATCAGCTCCAGTCAGAAGATGTGGTTGTAGTTATTTTCCATGATCATGGCAGCCGTTATATGGGTAAGATGTATAATGAAGACTGGTTAAGGGAACGCGGTTTCTTAACGGATGAAAAACTTACAGCAAAGTCTATTTTGGCTAAAAAAGAACGTTCTGAGATTGTGACTATAGATTGTGAGAAGACAATTGTAGAGGCAATCAATACAATGAACACACTTAATATTTCTCAGATACCGGTTACACAGCAAGGCATGATTGTCGGGAAACTCGCAGAAGGAGATATCTTAAAAGCATTGTTGGAAAATCCTTCATTAAAATCTTCATCGGTTCAGGAGATCATGTCGGGTACTTTTCCTTTTGTAGACCTGAATACTTCGATTGATAAGATCTCTGCATTGATCAATAAAGAGAACAGTGCAGTTTTGGTAGAGGATGAAAAAGGTAATTTTGAAATTATTACGCAATATGATATCATCAATGCGATCTCTGCATAAGTAAGATGATCACTATATGTTATTAAACAAGAAAAGCCCCTTCAGGGGCTTTTCTTGTTTAATAACAATGTGTTTTTTAGTGGCTTGGGCCATTTCCATCAACACGTTTGATTTGTGCACCAATAGCACGTAACCGTGTGTCGATATCCTGGTAACCACGCTCAATTTGTTCAATATTATATATTGTGGATGTGCCTTCAGCAGATAGTGCTGCAATCAGCAATGATACTCCCGCGCGGATATCCGGTGAAGTCATGCTAATACCTCTTAGTTTGTATTGCTTGTTAATACCATTAACCGTAGCTCTGTGCGGATCACACAATATAATCTGTGCACCCATATCAATCAGTTTATCAACGAAGAATAAACGGCTTTCAAACATCTTCTGGTGAATCAGTACAGACCCTTTAGCTTGTGTAGCCACAACCAAAACTATACTTAACAGGTCGGGCGTAAACCCTGGCCATGGCGAATCAGCAATCGTAAGAATAGAGCCGTCTATAAAAGTATCAATGATATAATGTTTTTGAGAAGGGATGTAAATATCATCACCTCTGCGTTCCAGATTAATACCTAGTTTCTTAAATACTTCAGGAATAACACCTAACTCATCATAACATACATTCTTGATCGTGATTTCTGATTCAGTCATCGCCGCAAGGCCGATGAAAGATCCGATTTCGATCATGTCAGGCAACATTCTGTGCTCAGTACCACCTAATTTAGTCACACCTTCAATGGTCAGTAAATTAGAGCCGATACCCGAGATCTTAGCGCCCATGCGGTTCAGCATTTTACATAATTGCTGTAGATAAGGCTCACAGGCAGCATTGTAAATTGTAGTGATTCCTTTTGCCAGCACAGCGGTCATCACAATATTTGCTGTACCTGTTACCGAAGCTTCATCTAACAAGATATAAGCACCTTTAAGGTCTGTTGCATCAACATTAAAGAAAGCTTCTTTAGCGTCGTAAACAAACTTTGCTCCCAACTTTTCAAAGCCTAAAAAGTGAGTGTCCAGTCTTCTGCGGCCAATTTTATCTCCACCTGGTTTAGGGATCGCAGCTTTACCGAAACGGCCTAAAAGCGGACCAACGATCATAATCGAACCTCTTAAACTTCCGCCCTTAGATTTAAAGGTTTCTGTTTTAAAGAAATCAAGATCAATGTTTTTTGCTTCAAATGTATAAGTGTCTTTTGATAAACGTTCTACCAGAACGCCAAGGTCACCTAACAGTTCAATCAGCTTGTTGATATCTTTGATATCAGGGATATTGCTTATAGTAATCTTCTCTTCTGTCAGTAATACGGCAGAAATAATCTGTAAAGCCTCATTTTTAGCTCCCTGCGGATGTATTTCACCTTTTAACTTCTTCCCGCCTATAATTTCAAATGCGTTCATGTGCTCTTAACCTATATAATGTAAAATGCCCGTTAGTGTCTCTGTTTTGGATTGTTATTGTTACTGCGGGGGCGGTTGTTGTTGTTATTATTATTTTGTCTTCCTTTATTGTTGTTGTTATTACTGCGTCCGCGGTTAGTGTTGGTGGTAGATCTGTTTACTGGCGCTCTGAATTCTACCTTTGCAAGGTTAATATTCTCTTCCAGTTCAAGCTGACCGCCAGATAATTCCCGCAGGTTTTTAAAAATGGTTTCATCAGCTACACTGTCTTTGTTCCAGGTAACGTAAGCCATTTTCATAAAGTTTGCGATGCCCTGCACCATAGCAGCACGACGTTCCGGCTCATTTACTGCAATTGCTCTTTCAATCAGCACTTCAACAGTTTTACCGTAATGTTTGTACTTAATGCGCTGCTGCGGGTAACCGATATGTGCCGGTTTCACCAAAGCTGCCTCGGGAGTCGGTTTAGGATAAGGGCTGTCTACCTCGATTTTGTAACCCGAGATAATATGTAAATGGTCCCATAGTTTATGCTTAAAATCGGCAACATCGCGCAGATGGGGATTCAGAAAACCCATCAGATCAATTACCGCCTGTGCATATCTGTTGCGCTCTTCGAGATCCGGAAGTTCGATAATGTACTTCACCATGTTCTGTACATTACGTCCGTATTCTGCAAGAATTAACTCGTTTCTTGTGGTATTATAATCGAAATTCATTCTATTTTATTTCTAGTGGCAAGCAGCATAAGGGGGGATATGAGTGCTATAAGCCTGTTTTAGTATATTTTGGTTGTAAATAAACCTTATTTTACAATCCGCAATTTAGCAAATTTTAATAACAATTGTTTATTTCCTAATCCCTGGAAAAATACTGTCGCTTTTACATCTGGTAAAGTCCCTTCCAGGTTGATGATTTTCCCGAACCCGAACTTCTCGTGTTCTACCTCCATGCCGTTTTGAAACTCATTTGCGGCATTTGGTGCAAACCCTGGTGTAGGGATGTGCGCTGTAGGCAGCATCGTGTTGGCTTTCGGGCGCATGCTGGAGATTGCCGCCGGACTCCCCGGAGTAGGTTTAGGTTTACCAACGGTTTCGCGTTGCTGTGACCACGACCTGCGTTCTCCGTCGAAACTATCTGATCCTATGCTCGTTTTAGGCGCTTTTACTGTTTCCAATTCCAGGTATCTGGAACTGATTTCACTGATAAACCGGCTTGGCTCACAGTTAGTCAGCGTTCCCCAGCGGTAACGTGAAGTGGCGTAAGTCAGCGTAAGTTTTTTCTCTGCACGCGTAATCGCTACATAAAACAGCCTGCGTTCTTCTTCCAGGTCTGTTCTCGAATTCAGCGACATTTGTGAAGGGAAAAGGTTTTCTTCAAGTCCCACTACAAACACATTCTTAAATTCCAGTCCTTTTGCCGAGTGAATCGTCATCAATGATACCGTATCTTTTTCCTTATCGTCAGCGCGGTCATCATTAGTCAGCAATGCGATATCCTGCATAAAGATAGCCAGGCTGCGGTCTTCAATATCTTCACGTTCCGCAAATTCTTTAATACCGTTTAATAACTCCTGGATATTTTCATACCTGCTGCGGCCTTCGATACTATCATCTGTATGCAGTTCTTTTAAAATACCAGAATGCTGCGCGATGTATAGCGCGGTCTCATAAGCATCTAATTTTTTAGACTCTGCCTGGAAACTTTTAACCAGCATAGAGAAATCATTCAGCTGGTTAGCAATCCGCCCTGCAAGGTAAGTCTGCGGTTCACAGATTACCTGCCACATCGTAATATCATGCTGATCGGCCGCTACAATAATTTTGTCAACTGTAGTATCCCCCAATCCTCTTTTGGGATAATTGATTACCCTTTTGATCGCCTCTTCATCACTCGGATTGAAGGTCAGCCGGAAATAGGCAATTAAATCTTTAATCTCCTTACGCTGATAAAATGACAATCCGCCATAAATCTTGTAAGGTATATTCAGTTTCCGTAAACCTTCCTCCATTGCCCTTGACTGTGCATTGGTACGGTAAAGGATAGCAAAATCATTGTAATTATACCCTTTGGAAGTCCGGTCCTGCACAATAGCTTCGGCAACGATCTTACCCTCCTCATTATCCGTAAAAGCACGAGAAACCTTGATCCGGTCGCCTGCCTCATTATCAGAGAATACATTTTTCTCCAGCTGATTTTTGTTGTTTGCGATTATACTGTTCGCTACTTCAACGATATTTTGTGTAGAGCGGTAATTCTGCTCTAATTTATACACCTTCAAATCAGGATAATCCTTTTCAAAATTCAGGATATTCTGAATATTCGCCCCGCGGAAACCATAAATACTTTGCGCATCATCACCTACTACACAGATATTCTGGTAAGCTGCAGCTAGTTTTTTTACGATGGTATATTGCGAAAAGTTAGTATCCTGGTACTCATCCACCATCAGGTATTTAAACTTCTGCTGGTACTTGTTCAGTACATCGGGATGGTTTTTTAACAATACATTTGTTTTGAACAGCAAATCATCGAAATCCATTGCACCCGCCTTAAAGCAGCGTTTGGTATATGTCTCGTAGATTGCACCGGTCATCGGACGTTTGTTACTGATATCTTCTGCCTGGATTTCTGCACTTTGCATGTATTCTACATGGCTAACCAGGTTGTTTTTTGCTGAAGAAATCCGGTTGTAGACAAAGTTTGCGTTATACAGTTTATCATCCAGTTGCATTTCTCTCAAAATTGCCCTGATCAGACTCTTGCTATCGTCCGTATCATAGATAGTGAAATTAGACGGGTACCCGATTTTTTCTGCCTCTACCCGTAAAATCTTGGCGAACACAGAGTGAAAAGTTCCCATCCAAAGGTTTTTAGCCTCTACACCAACCACCTTAGAGATCCGCTCACGCATATCTTTAGAGGCTTTGTTGGTAAAGGTTAATACCAAAATATTAAATGAATCTACCCCTTTTTCGATCAGATGGGCTACCCTGTAGGTAATTACCCTTGTTTTACCTGATCCTGCACCCGCAACAATCATTGCTGGTCCCTGGGTATTCTCTACTGCTGCACGTTGCTGAGGGTTTAATCCTGCTAAATAATCCAAATTGAATCCTGTTTTTGCGTATTAAAAGTTACAAAAATAACAAAAGTATATCTCTTATTTCACCATGTTGGTAAAATTGCATGAACAATATTAACAGTGCTTTAGATTCACAGGGGCGGGAGATCGGGCAGCTGAATTTGATATGTACAGGTTGTATACATTATGCCGGTTTGTAACTTGCGTTTTTAATTCTTAACAAATTAAAGCGGCTGTTTTGACGCAGTACAGACGAGGTTCGGGGAGCCTGCTTTCGTAAATAAAATATAGTATTCTATATTTGTCCAAAATCATTCTGATTATGCAAGAGATCAAAAAATATGTAGAAGATAACAAACAGCGTTTTTTAGATGAGCTGTTTGAATTGTTACGCTTTCCATCAGTAAGTGCAGATCCCAAATACAGAGGTGATGTATTAAAAACTGCGGAGTTTGTGGCCTTAAAGCTTAAAGAAGCAGGTGCCGATAACATTGAAATTTGTCAGACTGCTGGATATCCTATTGTCTATGCTGAGAAATTAATCGATCCGGCATTACCTACTGTACTGGTGTATGGTCATTATGATGTGCAGCCGGCAGATCCCCTGGAATTGTGGCATACACCACCATTTGAACCTACTATCCGTGACGGAAAAATCTATGCGCGTGGTTCTGCTGATGATAAAGGACAGTTCTACATGCATGTGAAGGCTTTTGAACTGATGATGAAAACCAATAGTATTGCCTGCAATGTGAAGTTCATGATCGAAGGCGAGGAGGAGGTTGGATCTAGCAATCTGGGTATTTTTGTGAGCGAAAATTCAGATCGTTTAAAAGCTGATGTAGTACTGATCTCAGATACCTCAATGATCAGTATGGAAAACCCATCTATCGAAACAGGTTTACGCGGACTGGCTTATATGGAAGTTGAAATTACTGGTCCGAACCGCGACCTTCACTCTGGTGTATACGGTGGAGCTGTAGCAAACCCGATCACCATGCTGTGCAAAATGATTGCTTCGCTGCATGATGAAAATAACCACATTACCATTCCTGCTTTTTATGATAAAGTAGTAGAATTAACAGCCGATGAAAAAGCAGCATTAAATTCGGCTCCTTTTGATTTGGATGATTATAAAAAAGATTTGGATATTAATGCCGAATGGGGCGAAAAAGGATATTCTACTTTAGAGCGTACCGGAACCAGGCCAACTTTGGAAGTAAACGGCATTTGGGGAGGTTATACTGGTGAAGGTGCAAAAACTGTATTGCCCTCTAAAGCTAATGCCAAAATTTCGATGAGGCTAGTTCCGCATCAGAGTTCGGAAGAGATTGCATCAATCTTCCAGCAGCATTTTGAAAGTATCGCACCTGAATTTGTAAAGGTAAAAGTAACTACGCACCATGGTGGTGAGCCGGTGGTAACGCCGACTGACAGTGTTGCATACCGTGCGGCAGAGAAAGCGATTGAGGAAAGCTTTGGCAAAAAGCCAATCCCGACAAGGGGTGGTGGCAGTATCCCGATTGTGGCGCTGTTCGAAGATGTTTTAGGGATCAAATCCGTGCTGTTGGGTTTTGGATTGGATAGCGACGCTTTGCATTCGCCGAATGAGAAATATGACATTTATAATTATTATAAAGGCATTGAAACTTTACCATTGTTCTTCAAGTATTTTGCAGAACTGAGTAAATAAGTGTGAATAAATAATTCAAATAATTTCTACAGAAAGGGTGGCCATTAAGCCGCCCTTTTGTATTTTTACAACGTGCCGCCACCTATTAAAAAGAAGCCTGTTGAACTGTTAAAAAGAGCAACTGCCGCTAAAGACCCCGAGTTTAAAGCTTCAGACCCGACGCCTAAGAAGGTTCCTGTCAGAAGAAAAAAAGCTCCGGTCAAAAAGAAGAAGCCTTTTCCAATGGCATTAAAGATCCTGATTGCCGGGGTATTACTGATATTGTTTTCTCCTCTATACTATGGATATGTGCTGAAATTATTTAGTTCTACCACCCGCTGGATCATGGATATAGGGGAAGATCCTAACTACCGTACTTATAAAAGTTATGCGATACGTATCCCTAAAAAGTACAGTGTTCATGGTATAGATGTGTCTTCTTACCAGGGTAAGATCGACTGGAAAAAGGTGAAGTCGATGAAGGAAGATAGTGTGCACATCACTTTTGCTTTTATCAAAGCAACGGAAGGTATCTCCAGTGTCGACTCCTATTTTCAGCGCAACTGGAGGGAAGCACCTAAGGCTGGGATTATCTGCGGGGCATACCATTACTTTATCCCGCGTAAGTCTGGTTCGTGGCAGGCCCGGTTCTTCCTGCAAACAGTAAAGTTTGAAGAAGGTGACTTACCGCCAGTGGTGGATGTAGAGGACCTCAGTGGCCAGTCGCCCGAAAAAATGAGGAAAGAACTCAAAGACTTTATTCAGCATGTAGAGAAAAAAACCGGGGTAAAGCCGATTATCTATTCCGGACTGGTTTTTTATAAAGATTATCTGAAAGGACACTTTGATGGTTATCCATTATGGATTGCGCACTATTACCAGCAGGAATTGAAAGCAGGGGCAACCACAAAATGGCATTTCTGGCAGCATTCCGATAAAGCACGTATAAACGGGATCAGCCATGTCGTAGACTTTAATGCTTTTAAAGGCGATAGTCTTTCCTTTCAGCAGATGCTGATCAGGTAATATTTCAAATAAATGTGTCTGAGTAAGAACATATCTATTCCTCCTTTGTTAAAAGAGGGGTGGAGGATTAAAAACAAAAATCTATATTTGCCAAAATAAATCATTTGAGCTGTTTAACAGATGGCTTTGTTGTAGTAAAAATTAACAAACTAAATAAGAATTACAATGAGTATTAAACCCAATACAGTAGTTTCATTAACGTACGAATTGCATACGACTAATGAAGAGGGACAACAAGTTTTCGTAGAAAAAGCTGATGAGCAAAACGCATTGGTATTCTTATACGGTACAGGTATGATGTTGCCTAAATTTGAAGAGCATTTAGCCGGACTGAATGTTGGTGATGAGTATAAATTTGAATTGACTGCAGCTGATGGTTACGGTGAGCAAGATCCTGGTGCATTTGCAGATCTTCCAAAAGATATGTTCAAAGATGTTGATCTTCCTAACGTAGGTGACGTTATTCCTTTGCAGGATAATGAAGGAAACCACTTCAGAGCTGGTGTAACTGGTATTCATGAAGATACGGTTTCAGTAGATCTTAACCATCCTATGGCTGGTAAAAACCTGATCTTCGGTGGTACTATCCTTGCGGTACGTGAGGCAACAGAAGAAGAATTAAGTCACGGTCATGCACATGGTGCAGACGGACATGCAGGACACTAGTCCCCGGTATAATTAAACAAAAAAGGTTCGGAAATCAGTTTCCGAACCTTTTTTGTTTCTGCCTGTTTCCCTGGCTTTGCCTTAGTTCTTTTTTACCAGTTTACTGCATTTTTCGCAAATGCCATATGCCGTACTGTTTACTGTTGTTGCGGTAAATCCTCCCGGCATAGTAATTTGAGGTACAGTTACATCTAAACAATAGATTTTAGTGCAGCTGGTGCAGTTAAAATGTACATGTTCGTCATGGTGATGTTCTTCGGAGCAGGAAGCAGAGCAGATTGCATAATTTGCCGTTCCGTTCAGGTCCATGATCCTATGCAGGATTCCTTTATCCTCGTAAATATTCAGGATACGGTAAAGGGTAACCCTGTCAATTTCCTTCCCCAGCTTTTTTTCCAGTTCCGGCTGGGAGATCGCCACGGTATCCATAGCAATTTCTTCGAGTACGCGCACCCGCTGACGGGTATGTTTAAGAGAATGCTCTTTTAATATATTAATCGGATCGATCTTCATAAGCTGATTAAATTGACTTCGCATTAATTAATGCGATTGGCGGATTATCCATCGCGTTACCGGTGTTGAGTTTTAACACGCCTTTAATGACTATAGTTTGATAAGTGAACTTTACAGGCTCCGCAAGTTCTACCAGTATCATGATCGGCACACCATTTTTCCCGCAGAAAAAACATTGGTTGATCGGGAGGGTAGAAAGCATAAATTTTGTTTGTTTCATCCCGTCTTTGATCGGTACCATGTAACCTTCTAGTTCAAAAGGCTTGTTTGCATGTTTTTTGATATCATTATTGTAAATCGCATACATTTCTGTATCCTTCACAATTTTGAAATCAACACTTCCGATTACATCCCAGTTTGCAGACATGATCTGGTCATTAGGGTCGTGCTGTGCCTTCACTGCAAAGCCGGAAAAGAGTAAAAATATCAGGATTAATTTTTTCATATTGGCAAGTATTGTTTTGATGGATGATGAAGCTTGAATGCGCTTACGCTAATTTTTTGTGTGAGCAATATGCTGATACAAGTCATCCGTGTAAGTTTAGGTTAGTTTTTAGATAGTATTTTAGAAATGTTTGATCTATAAGCTTGCAGTGCAGGTATTATAGCAGCAAATATACCAATAGCAAGTCCCGCTGCAAATAAATAAATTTCATCATTCAGTAAAATAAAGCCGGTTAAGCGGGCCTGACTACTTTCCTGGTAGGTACCGATAAATTGCAGGGCAAAGTGGCCTAAACCAATGCCGGCCAGGGTGCCAACTAAAGTGAGCAGTATGCCTTCAAAAATTACTATCTGGAATAATTGTCCGCGGCGAGCTCCCAGAGTTCGCATGATAGCCAGATCGTAACTGCGTTCTTTTAGTGAGTTGTAAAGGTTCACAAATACGCTGATTGCTGCGATCAGCATAATCAATACAGCGAACCACTGCAGTGTATCTACTCCTACACCGATCAGAGAAAATAACCGCGTGCTTTCCATTGCAGGAGAGGCGGCCTGCAGGTTAGTCATCTGGTTAACCATTCGTGGAAACATGACTACCGACATTGGCGAGCGGTACTGGATGAGTAAGGCGGTGATTTCTCTTCCTTCATTTAGCCCTGCCTGATCAGGACGTATATGAGCATGTTTTGTCCCGTTTGTGTGATTATCATTTTCTACAGAGGACTTTTGGCTTTTAGAGGCATCCAGATCTTTGGCCTCTTCTTTCTGCTGATGTTCTTCAGTATTGTCCTGATGCTCTGCATGGTGCTCTGCAGCTTCTTCCCGCTCGTGGTCATCGTGCATTCTCCACACGCTTGCAATATTGGTCAGGATTAAATTGTCGGTCACATTCCCTTGTGGCGTTAAAATACCAACTACTTTGTATGCATGTGTTTTATGAACATCCGTATTGCCAGTTAATCCATGTGCACCAAAAAAAGTATCGCCGACTTTCAATTTCTCATTCAGGGCAACGTTTGATCCAATTGTTACATCAAAATCTGCTTCCCAAAATTTACCCGTGCTTGTTTTTAGTTTATAAACTGTCACAAAATTTGTATCAGTGCCTATAATCCTGATGCCCTTATAATTGTCGCCTTGTGCCAGTGGTACCGCTCGTTTTACAAATGGATTGTGTGATAGCTCCTCAGCGTCTTTTAATGGGATATTCCCTGTGGGGAAGTCGATATAATAGATGCTGCTTAATATCAGTTGCAGCGGACTTCCTTTAGCGCCGACCACGAGGTCGATATCTTTGGAGTTGTTGTCCAGCTTTTCGCCAATTTGTGCTGAGGCTAACAGCAAGATCGTTAAAATGCCTGTTCCAAATGCGATGAGCATAATATTTAATGCGGATGATAATGGTTTAGACCATACACTCTTCCAACTGATTTTTAAAGGGCTCATCTTAACTCGTAGATATTAGTAAATGCATCTTTAACTCTTTTATCGTGCGTTGCCACAACCATGGTTGCCTGGTTCAAACCTGATTGCTGCAGGAGTAATTCCAAAACCGCAGCTGCGTTTTTGTCATCCAAGCTGGAGGTCGGTTCATCGGCAATCAGCAGTGCCGGTTTATTGATTACGGCTCTTGCAATGGAAACCCGCTGTAACTGGCCCTGGCTTAGTTCATTTGGATAAGCATTTTTCTTTGCTGCGATGCCCAGCGATTCCAGTACTTCGTTTACCCTTTGCAGGTCTTCAGGTAAACTGGCAAAGCTTTGGGCCATCACCAGGTTTTCGGTAATAGTTAAACTCTTTATCAAATGCGGACGTTGAAAGATGATCCCAATGTTCCTTCCCCGGAACTGATCGAGTTTCTTGGCAGAAAGCGTATAAACAGAGGTATCATTGATGATTACTTCTCCTGCAGTTGGCTTTAAGATGCCGGTTAAGATGTGTAATAATGTGGTTTTTCCACTGCCCGACTCGCCAAGGAGCAGCCATTGGTCGCTGTTATTAATTTCCCAGTCTTTAAAGCTGATGCGGTTAGCATCGCTGTAACTGTGTGAAACTGATTTGATAGATATCATCTGTTTATATTGTGACTATTTGTAGTGATCAATTATTAATTCATTGTCTTTGCTCTCTGCCTCAAAAATAGTATACGCAATAGACTTGCAACTACTAAATGTGTAAATACTTTGCTACGGCAAATGAAATAATAAAGACAATCAGGCTTTTACAAAACATAACGTGCTGTTTTTTGAATTCGTATCATGGCTGATAATTAAATGCAATGTTATTGCATTTAATTATATATTGAATACATTTGCAACTCAATTGCATTAATGAATTGCATTGTGTCTTAATAAGTTTGTAAAAATGAATCAAAAATTATTACCTGTAACCGTACTGAGTGGCTTTCTCGGCAGCGGTAAAACAACTTGCTCAATCACATACTACACAACAAAGAAAATATGAAGGTAGCGCTGATCGTAAATGATATGTCCGAAATCAATATCGACGCAAGGACGGTACACAATGAAAATGTTCTTTCCAGAACAGAAGAAAAACTGGTAGAAATGAGCAATGGCTGCATTTGTTGTACGCTCCGTGAAGATTTGATTGCTGAGGTGGAAAAGCTGGCGAAAGAAAACCGTTTTGATTATTTAATTATTGAGAGTACAGGTATATCAGAACCTATACCAGTCGCGCAAACTTTTAGTTATGTTGATGAGGCGATGAATATTGACCTTAGTAAGTTCAGTAAGCTGGATACAATGGTTACAGTGGTAGACTGTTTTAATTTTAAGAAAGATTTTGGGACGAACGAATTGCTGATTGATAGGGAATGGGTGGATGATGCTGCAGATCGGCGGACGATAGTGAACTTGCTTACTGATCAGATTGAGTTTGCGAATGTGATCATTTTAAACAAAACGGATCTTGTGTCTGAAAACGATTTGAAATTACTGAAAGCGGTGATAAAAAAACTGAACCCTTTGGCAAAGCAGCTAGAGTCGTCTTTTAGTAAAGTGGACTTAAAAGAAATTCTGAATACAGGTCTTTTTGATTTTGAAGAAGCGTCGCAGGGAGCAGGGTGGATCCAGGAGTTAAATGCAGAACATTTGCCAGAGACAGAAGAATATGGTATCAGCAGTACTGTTTTCCGCTCATCGAAACCATTTCATCCGGAGAGGCTGTGGGAATATCTGAACAAACAATTTCCACCAAATGTAATCCGTACAAAAGGCTTGTTCTGGTTGGCAGCGATGCAAGACCGCGCACTTAATTTCTCACAAGCAGGTGGTTCATTAAGGATTGAAAGTGCTGGGGTATGGTGGGCAAGTATGCTGCTTTCCGAGCGTTTAAACTATACCGATTTCACTGAAAATAAAAATGAAATTGAAGCGCGCTGGGACAAAGATTTTGGCGACAGGATGAACGAACTGGTTTTTATCGCGCAGGATCTTGATGGAGAAGAGCTGCATGAGCAATTAAATGCGTGTCTGATCACTACAGAAGAAATGCTGCAATACACAAACAAGCAAGAATTCAGCAACCCTTTCGCAAATGTTATCCAATAAAATGTTTAAACTGATAAAACTAATGCAATATAGTTGCAATTGTAATTATTAGTACTATATTTGATCTTCATTATTTAGTTAAGTAGAAAGCACTTATAAAGAAATTCATCAATCTTTATGGTGCTTTCATTTTATAACCTATTCTGATAGCAGGATTAATTATCATAGAGATAATCCAATCCGGCCTGTGTAATGGTAGCCGAGGGATGGGCTTCATCTTCATGAATGGTGATAAAGCCGATCATAGACAGTTCTTCATATTTTTCTTGCATACCGCCCAGGATAGAAGAGCTAACTTGTTGTTCGATAGTTGCCAGCAGTGTTTTAATTTCTTCTCTTTCCATAATTATATTGATTTCAATTCTATAAGTAAACAAAACGGGCATGATAAAGTTTACCATGCCCGTCCGATTTATTTAAAAAGAATACTATTTATATAACTGCGCTCTTAATTGTGCTACATCTTCACTGTTGATGTAATCATCATAGCTCATCATTTTATCAATATATCCATTAGGAGTGATCTCAATAACACGGGTTGCTACTGATTCTGTCAGTGCATGATCTCGTGAAGTAAACAATACAGTTCCTTTGAAGTCCTTTAATCCATTGTTCAATGCAGTGATCGACTCTAAGTCAAGGTGATTCGTTGGCTCATCAAATAATAACAAGTTGGCATGTTTCAGCATCATTTGAGAAAACATACAACGCATTTTTTCTCCACCTGAAAGCACTTTACAATTTTTAAGTACCTCTTCACCGGAGAATAACATTCTGCCCAAGAAGCTCCTTACGAACTGTTCGTCTTTATCTGTATCAGAATACTCCCTGAGCCAATCTACCAGGTTCATATCTTTTCCTTCGAAATAGGCAGAGTTATCATTTGGAATATCTGCAGTATTGATCGTAATACCATACTTGTATTCACCTGTATAATCCGTATCACGTCCTGTAAGTACATTGTAAAATGCAGTCGTCGCCAAACTGTTCTGAGAAACAATAGCAATTTTATCGCCTTTATTGACCATGAAGTTGATGTTCTTAAACAACACTTCTCCATTGGCAGATTTCGAAAGGTTCTCTACCTGCAGGATTTGATCGCCCGCTTCCCTGCCCAGGTTATTGAACATAATCGCAGGGTATTTACGGCTCGAAGGTTTGATTTCCGTTAAGTCGATCTTATCCAAAGCTTTTTTACGCGAAGTTGCCTGTTTTGACTTCGAAGCATTCGCACTGAAACGCTGGATAAATTCCTGCAGTTCCTTTACTTTTTCTTCCAGTTTTTTATTCTGGTCACCACGTTGTTTTAAAGCCAGCTGACTCGACTCGTACCAGAATGTATAGTTACCTGAGTAGATACTCATTTTACTAAAGTCGATATCTACGATATGCGTACATACCGCATCTAAAAAGTGCCTGTCATGGGATACCACCAATACTATACTTTGATAGTCGGCTAAAAAGTTCTCCAGCCATGCAATCGTTTCGATATCCAAATCATTCGTAGGCTCATCCAGTAAAAGAATATCAGGATTACCAAAAAGAGCCTGCGCTAACAGCGTACGTACTTTTTGCTTACCATCCAGTTCTTTCAGTAATTTGTGGTGGTATTCTTCTTTGATGCCTAAATTGCTCAGCATGGTTGCCGCATTGCTTTCCATATTCCAGCCATCCATTTCAGCAAACCTGTTTTCCAGTTCTCCTGCACGCTCACCATCTTTATCCGTGAAATCTTCTTTCAGATAGATAGCATCCTTCTCCTTCATAATATCATACAGTTCTTTATGGCCGATCATAACGGTTTCCAGAACGGTAAATTCATCAAACTCATAGTGGTCTTGTTTTAAGACCGCCATACGCTCCCCGGGCGTAAAAGCTACGCTGCCCGAAGTCTGGTTAACATCACCTGACAAGATTTTTAGGAAGGTTGATTTACCTGCACCGTTAGCCCCAATTACACCGTAACAGTTGCCATGGTTAAATTTTAAGTTAACATCTTCAAATAAGGTACGTTTTCCGTAACGAAGGGATAGATTAGATACTGATATCATATTGCACAAAAATAAGCCGCAAAGGTAGCGATTATTTAATAAAATGCTTTGCAGACAACTGATACAATAATTCTGCTTTTAATGTTATTTTTGTTTTTTTTAATAAATATGGAAAGCGAAATACTAAGTTCAATCATACAGCGCAGGCGGAGCATTTTTCCGCCAAGTTATACAAGTGAAGAGATTCCTGACGAATTAATTCAGCAGGTGCTGGAAAGTGCAAATTATGCGCCTACACATAAGTTGACACAACCCTGGCGTTTTATTGTGCTCCGCAAAGAAGGTAAGCATAAGTTTGGCCTGGAGCTGGCACGTTTATATAAAGAACAAACGCCAGAAGCTTCATTCCTGCAAAAGAAATACGATTCATTAGTAGAGAAGGCAGACCAGTCCAGCTGCATTATTGTGCTTAATGCACAGCTGCACCCCGATTTAATTCCCGAATGGGAAGAGATCGCGGCTTTTGCCTGTGCGGTGCAAAATATGGCATTAACAGCAGAATCGCTAAAGATAGGTGCATATTGGAGTTCGCCAGGTACAATTGCACAATTGCCTGCTTATTTTGAAATGGAGGACAACGAAAGGTGTTTCGGACTTTTCTTTATGGGTTTTCATAACGAACAGCCAAGGCCGGCTAAGCGTACACCCATTGCTGATAAAGTAAGGTGGATAGAAGATTAAGAAAATGGAAGATTTAAAATCAAAATTATATCAGCATTGCATGGATTTCATCCTGCAGCGGATAGCTACTGCCGAAACTGCGCTGCAACAGGCCCAGGAAGCAAGTAATGATGATACAAAGAGCAGTGCGGGCGATAAGTTTGAGACAACAAGAGAGATGATGCAGCAGGATATAGCGAGGAATAAAAACCTGCTGTTTGATGGCCAGCAGAACCAGCAATTGCTGATTTCACTTGAAAATGCACCACATAGTGATATTGTGAGGAACGGGAGTTTGGTTTATACTACAAACGGGTTGTTTTATATCACCATCAGTGCTGGACAGATCAAGATAGATAACCAGCTTGTATTTGCGATCTCTGCGGTTTCTCCTATTGGGCAATTGCTGATTGGTAAAAAGGCAGGTGACGCATTTAGTTTTAATAAAAACGATTACACAATTAAAGAGGTAATCTAACCTCTGATCTATGTCGATCATATCACCAGCCCTATTTGAGATTTTTTAACTATCAATCCCGAAATAAAGTTGCGTTTTAAAAGGTCACTAAAACAGAAGGGCTTCATCTGCAAATAGATAAAGCCCTTCTGTCTTTTAAGGAAGTTTAAAATACCGCGTTAACAGTAGTTATCCGTTCCTTTAAAAACTATTTTTAATACTGTTGCTTAATGTTTTTGGCGCCCAGTAACCACTTGCGATAATCCTTCTGATCGTAAACAACGGATCGTTTTCGTCACGTTTGGTAGATAAAATAAATGCACTTTTAAATCCTCTTTTCTTTAATTCAGGAATAGCTTCAGGGTTCCATAATCCGAATGGATAAGCAAAATGCTGGATGTTTTTACCAGTAATCGTTTCCAATGTTTTTGTTGGTTTATCAATTTGGATCTCCCAGTCTTTGCCCTGGTATTTTTTCACATTATGGTGGTCCCATGTATGGGATTCGATATCATTTCCTTTGTCAGACAGACTTTTGATTTGCTCTTTGTTCATATAATGCGGTCGGCCGATAGACACGGTCATTACAAAATAAACACCTTTAAACCCGTATTTAGTCAATGTAGGTTCCGCGATAGTATACTGATCAACATCAGTATCATCAAATGTCAGCATAATCGGCTTACTTGGTAAAGCAGTCCCATTATTTAAGTAATCGTATAATTGGTCGGCCAGAATAGTATGGTAACCACTGTCTGCAAGCATTTTCATCTGTGCCTTAAACACATCAATCGGAACTATGTAATCTTTGGCCGTCTTAGAATCCGAAGCTTTCCAATCGCGGATCTGGTGATAACAAAGAATAGGGATTTGTTTGCGTGCTAAAATAGTTTTTGCATCTGCGACTTTGATTTTATTGATGTCCACCGGTTTACCGTGATCCTCTGTAGTGGCAGCTGTTTCGCTAGTGCCGGCAGTACTGTCTGCTACTGCATCTTTATTGTTTGTTTGAGATTTAGACTGACAGCCGGCACTAAAAATAAGCGCAGCAGCAGTAATAGATAAGATATAATGTTTCATTCAGGTAGTATGTATTTGTTGGTTGCAAAACTATGAATTCGGATGGCAATTATTCATAATAATTTAAAATCATATTTACATGGATAAAATTTCTGGCTAACTAATTTATTACAGCTATTATGCTTTTATAGTGCCATTTATTAAATAATTTAGGGCCTCAATTGTAGATTTATCATTATCTCATGGTCCTTTTGCAAATTAAAACTATTAAAAACCGATAATTCAACTGAATAACCTGCTAAGCATGAAAAAAACTTACCCTTTATTTTTATTTCTGTCTGTCTTAAGTGTGAATGCCTTTTCCCAGGCAAAAACATTTACCATGACAGAAGCAATTAGTGACTCCCCAAAGGCCAATTATCAGCTGGCTTCGAGATTTTCTCCGAATAAGCTGAAAAAAATGGTCTATTCTACTACTGTAGACCCGCACTGGCTTAAATTGAGCAACCGTTTCTGGTATGTGTATGAAACACCAAACGGAAAAGAATGGTATATAGTAGATCCGGCAGTTAAAAGCAAAAAGAAGCTATTTAACAGCGCAAGCCTTGCCGCAGAAATTACCACTATCATGCGCGACCCTTTTGATGCGCAGCACTTACCCATCGAAAACCTGAAGTTCGGTAAAGATGAAAAGAGCATCAGTTTCGAAATGAAAAGTTCAATTGATGAATTGAAGAAAGACAGGAAAGATAAAAAAGCTGCGGATTCAATGCAGAAAAAGATTTTTTACTTTAATTACGAGTTGAACAGTGCCAAATTAACAGAGGTAAAAAATTACGATAAACCCAAAGCAAAACCTGATTGGGGATCAGTAGCACCAGATTCATCTGCAATTATCTTTTCCAGGAACTATAACCTGTACTGGATGGATAAGGCGAATTATATGAAAGCTGTAAAAAATGAAGATGACAGTACGATTGTTGAACATCAGCTAACCAAAGACGGGGTTAAGTTTTATGCTTACGGAAGTGACGGTGACGGAGAGAATAATGAGGAGGTACTGAAAAAAGATAAAAAGAGGAGAGGTGCATATGTGTTATGGTCGCCCGATGCCAGGCATTTTGTCCTTAACCGCGAAGATTCACGCAAAGTAAAAGATTTGTGGGTAATTAACAACGTGGCTCCGGGAAGGCCGACCTTAGAGACTTATAAGTACCAGATGCCGGGTGAAAAAGAATCACCGGTAGATGAAGTGTTATTATTTGATTTTCCTGCAAAGACTTTCAAAAAGCTAAATGTTACTGCATTTAAAGATCAGAGCTTGTCTTTCTGGCAGGCGCCATCCTTAAATAAAGACAGGGATAACGAATTTAGTCCGGCTCTGTGGCTGGGAACAAACAGTAAACTGTATTTTTCAAGAATCAGCAGGGATTTAAAGCGCGCTGATATCTGTACAGTTGACATTAACACGGGAACTGTTGCACCACTGATTGATGAGCGTTTTAACACCTATGTAGAAATTAACCGTCCGGGACTGGTAAAAAGTGGCAACGAAATCATCCACTGGTCTGAACGCGATGGATGGGCGCACTTCTACTTATTTGATGCAAACGGTAAGCTTAAAAACCAGATTACTAAAGGTTCTTTCCATTGCGAAAGCATTGTTAATATCGACGAGAAAAACCGTGTATTGTACTTCACTGCGAACGGGCGGGAAGCAAAAGAGAACCCTTACTTCCAGCATTTGTACCGGATCAACTTTGATGGTTCTGGTATGAAGTTATTAAACAGCGGGGATTTTGATCATGGGATCAGCATGAGTGATGATGCAGGTTATGCAGTGGATAACTTCTCCAGAGTAAACACCATCCCGCAGTCGGTCTTGTTAGATAAAAATGGAAATAAAGTCATCACACTGGAAACTGCTGATCTTTCTTTATTAATGGCTTCGGGTTATAAATTTCCGGAACCGTTTAAAGTAAAGGCAGATGATGGTGTAACAGATCTTTATGGTGTAATGTATAAACCTTTTGATTTTGATGCAAAAAAGAAATACCCCATTATAGAATACGTTTATCCGGGGCCGCAAACCGAGGCTGTTTACACTTCTTTCAGTAAAAGCATGGACCGGACTGAACGTTTGGCACAATTTGGTTACGTGGTGATCACCGTAGGTAACCGGGGCGGCAATCCAGCTCGTTCTAAATGGTACCATACATTTGGATATGGAAATTTGCGTGATTATGGATTGGCAGATAAAAAAGCAGCAGTAGAGCAGTTAGCAGATAGATATAGCTATATCGACGCAAGTAAAGTTGGTATCACCGGTCACTCCGGAGGAGGGTTCATGTCTACTGCCGCTATGCTGGTATATCCTGATTTCTTTAAGGCAGCAGTATCTAACGCCGGTAACCATGATAACAGTATCTATAACAGGTGGTGGAGTGAAAAACACCATGGGGTCAAAGAAATTGTTTCTGCTAAAGGAGATACTACTTTCCAGTATTCAATTGATAAAAACCCTGACCTGGCTAAGAACCTGAAAGGGCACCTGATGGTGATGACGGGTGATGTGGATAATAATGTGCACCCTGCAAATACAATCAGGTTAGCGAATGCACTGATGAAAGCAGGTAAGCGGTTTGAATTCGTCATTATTCCTGGTCAGCGCCACGGGTTCGGGCCTATGACAGAATATGCATTCTGGAAACTTGCAGATCACTTTAACAAATACCTGATTGGTGATTTTTCTTCCAATGATTCCGTAGATATGATGGAAATGGACAGAGAAGTAGAACTCAATGGCAAGTAAAAAAATGGATATTTTTTAGTACCAGAAAGGCCCTGCAAGATAATTGCAGGGCCTTTCTGGTACTAAAAACTCTTATGTAAAAATCTCTACATATTATAAGTAGAACTGAACACCAATTTTTGGAGCAAAGAAGTTTGCACCGATATTGAAATTTTTGTTTCCGCCAATTTTGTCACCATCATTGTTTTTAACGCTGTAATCATTGTAGCTAATTCCGTTAACAGAGAATTCAATACCGAATTTTTTGCTTGGGAAGAATGAGATACCTGGAGATAAAGCAACACCTACGCTATTGTTTTTACCAGTTTTAACCATGTTGTCTCCGTTAGCATCACCAACTTTGTTCTGACCGAATGCCATTGGAACACCTAATTGAGCGAATAATTTAAATTGATCATTGATTCCTTTGTAACCACGTAAGAAAGGGCTAACTACGAATGCTGATGATTGTCCCGAAGCTAATGCAGAGTAAGATTTAGCATATTCATAACCAATACCTGTACCTACTGCTAAATTGTTGCTGAAGAAATAACCAACACTTGGAACTACTGAAAAGTTAAGGTCAGTTTTGTTAGCACCATCATTTTTGCTGGTGTTTAATTCCAGGTTACCACCTACTAATAATGTACCTTTTTCTGTTTGCGCTTGTGTTGTAAATGCTAATCCAGCTACTGCGATTAACGATAATAATACTTTTTTCATTTTGTTGCTTTTTTAATTTATATCCAGCCAGAACAGTTGTTTAAAGTCTGACTATGTTTGGCATATAGTCAAGACTGGTGCCAAAGAATTATTAAGCCTGTGATCTGCAAACAGCGTTTTTTGTAAATCGTTATTGGATAGTCAGATAAATTGTTTTAGTTCTCCCTTTATTATTTTGTGATGACAATTAACGTGATCTTAACAAGAAATTAACATTAGAGGCTTTTACGACAGTTTGACTTTAATTGCAGGATTGTCAGTTATTATTGGCCATTTATGGCAGTTTTTTTAACCTGATTTTAATGATGGTTAAAATGAATAAATTGTTTTTAGCAGAGTTGTGAAGAAAAAAAACTAATTTGATTAAAACCTTTATACCGGTTCTTAATGTTATTCAGTTATGAGATTATTAATAGAACGAAAACCTGTAAAAGTATATCCCGATCCAAAAAGGGTAATTGCCAGATTCTTTTTTAATGGCGAGGAGCGTGCAAAGGAGGTAATCCAACGAGTTTTAGCCCTTTCGGATCAGGAGGTCTTTGGGCTGATCTCGCCGATCCTGCAAGAATACTCTAAAAGACACCGGAACATTACAAAAATCCTTGCCCGAAATTGTAAAAAAGTTAAAGCGCAGTTAGACCAGCTGGAAATAGACTATGAGTCGCTCAATAAATATCAGCGGTTGCTGCTTGGTTCTTATTTTACACATGAATATTCTATTGAATCGGCTGCTTTTTTTAACCCTTCGGTAGTAGAAGATCCTGATCAGTCAGAATTGGTAGAAGGAGAGAAGAGGCTCATCATTAGTTTCAGGGCAGTGGGTGAAGGCCATATTTCTTCCGTAGTATTTAGAAGGGCACTGATTGATGGCAAAGGAAACATTACCGTACAACCTGCCGGTAATTATATAGATGAAGCAGAGATTGTGCGTAACGCGATCTATAACAAAAAACTCTTTCTGAAAAAGGCAGCAGATTCGAGGATTGATCTGAACATCCTCGACGAAGTTGGTCTGAAACTGGAAGACAAGTTTGATTATACGGTGCTGAGAAGGATTATCATTGATTCAAAAAATCTGCAGGAAGATGATCTTAAAAAACTGGAGTATGATAAAATCCTGTGGTTATCCGATACCTATCATGAGATTAGTTTTTCAAGGGATACAGATATATCTGACAGGGTAATTTTCCCGATTTCGGAATTTGAGCGCAAAGGTATTGAAGACGCACGTTTTGTACGTTTCATCAAAGAAGATGGCTCAGTCATTTACTATGCAACTTATACGGCATTCGATGGGGCTATGATTATGCCTAAGTTATTGCAGACTACAGATTTTTATGATTTTAAAATCAGTCCGCTTCATGGTGCTGGTGCTGCAAATAAAAATCTTGCCCTTTTTCCCCGAAAGATCAATGGAAAATATGCGATGATATCCCGCATTGACGGGTCGAATAACTATCTGATGTATTCTGATAAGATCACGGTATGGGACCATCCTGTTAAATTGCAATCACCGCAGTTCCCATGGGAATTTATTCAGATTGGAAATTGCGGGTCGCCTATCGAGACTGAAGCTGGCTGGCTGATTATTACCCATGGAGTAGGGCCAATGAGAAGATACTGCCTGGGAGCAAGTTTGCTGGATCTCGAAGATCCTTCAAAAGAGATAGGTAGATTAAGAGAACCTTTGGTTATTCCAAATAATGATGAGAGGGAAGGTTATGTACCTAATGTGCTTTATTCGTGCGGATCGATTGTTCATAATGGTGATCTGATTATCCCATACGGACTATCAGATTACAGCTCGTCATTTGCCTCGGTAAAATTAGATCTCCTTTTAGAGAAACTACTCAGTTCAGGAGGTGTCGAAAAGCAATCCTGATCGTTAGAGGTCATATAGAAATACAAACAGGCTGCATCATTATTTTTGATACAGCCTGTTTTTTTATTCCATTTACCTGTAAGTTCCCTCGAAGGATTTTCAATTATCCTGTCACGGAGGCCCAATTTTTAGTTCTCCGGTACAGGCTTATCAATATCCTGCTTACAAAATCTGTTGGTAGAGCGCTAAATAATCATCTACCATTTTTTCTTTAGAAAACTTTGTCAATGCCCATTCGCGGCAGTAACTTCTATCAATATTACCGATTTCGGCCACTGCTGTTATCGCTTCATCTGTACTATCAACCAGGAAACCGGTTTTTGTATCTTCAATCAGTTCGGGCATTGACCCCTTGTTAAACGCAATTACGGGAGTGCCGCATAACATCGCTTCAGCAACACTTAAACCAAAGGGCTCTGCGAAATTTATTGGATGCAATAACGCATACGCAGCACCTAAAAGTTCATTCCGTTTTTCCGGTCCGGCCGAACCAATAAATACCACCTCATCGCCCAGAAACGGTTCTACCTTTTCTTTAAAATAATTCTCGTCTTGTATAATGCCGGCGATGATCAGTTTACGTTTGCTTTTCAATGCGATTTGTATGGCCTCGGCCGTACCTTTATCAGGATGGATCCTGCCAAAAAACAGCAGATAACCATCCCCGGCTGGTTTAAAATCAAATTCTTCGCTATTCAGCCCATTATAAACCGTACCTAAATAATTCAGGAGCGGATGACGGTTAGCATCGCTGATTGATACATAGTGGCCAGTATCATTATATTTTTGATATACAGGAATAATCCTTTCAGAAGAAAATCCGTGGATTGTAGTAATCAAAGGTGTTTTAATCAATCCTGAATAACTCAATGGGAGGAAGTCAAAATGATTGTGGATCAAGTCAAATTCCCCGGCACGTTCCATCAGGTTACTGATGTGCAGGCATTCCAGTACTTTCGCATCCTGGCTGCGGTCTTCTTCATACCCTTTTTCCACCACACTATTGAGTACTGCAGTAGTTACAGAATCCCCGGTGGCAAATAACGTTACTTCAAGACCTGCGGCTACAAGACCCTCTGTTAAATTAGAAGCCATTTGTTCCCAGGGACCGTAGTGGCGTGGAGGTGTTCTCCAGGCCACAGGCGATAATACAGCTACTTTCATTAAATCGCAGCTGTGCGCGACTGTTCTGCCGCCTCCTGTTTATCATTAAACTCATATTCGAACTCCAGTGCCCTCAAGACGGTAAGGTGAGAAATCCAGTAAGCCAGCGTACTTTCTGCTCCCTGGTTCCTGTTTACACCATACGTTTGCAGCCCGTCTCCGCAACCTTTCGTTTCATAATCATATAATGGAAGTCTCAGGCTATTTTCGCCGAGGAACCATTGATAACTCAGGTACATCTGACGGATATAACTCAGGTCGTGCGTAATTTCATAGGCCTTAAAGTACATCAGCACCATCGCCATAGTTTCTATCGCCTGCTGGTCGTAAACTGCCATATCCTTATCACGGTACAGCCATCCGTCATTACCCACCGGGTTGAGGTAACCCTTGTCCAGTGTTTTAGCAGTCAGGTAATCCAAACTTTCCAGGCCGATAGTTAATGACTCCTGGTCGTGCGTTGTTTCATAATGTGACAGCAATGCTAAAGGAAGGATTGCATTATCGTAAGTCAGCTTTTCCTCAAACCAATGCCAGTTCTCACCCTTATTCGCGTGGTAAGCATCTTTAAGTGGTCTGGCAAGTTTGTTCAATTCATCAATAATACCTTCATCATAGGGATGTGCTTTAAGGTAACTGCTCAATCCGATCATGGTATTGGCCAGTCCCCTTAAATGTTTCAGCGTGCTAAAATGAGGGATTGATTTCTTGAATAATTCGGTAGCAAACTCACGGTAAGAATTATTTGGTGCGTTGCTGATCAGGTAACCTAATGCCCAGATTGTTCTTCCAAAAGAATCTTCCGTGCCCACCTCATCCAGATATTCCCTTCTAAAACTTAAGAAATTCCTGAAGTTACCATCATCGCATTGCATATACTGAATGTAGCTGAGGTATACAGGTAAGAGTTCTAAAGCAGCCTTACTCTTATTCTGCTGCCATGCAAGGATAACCATGAACAATGCTCTTGCATTATCATCCACACAATAACCCTCCTTCAAATTCGGTATACCATACTTGGCATGCTGTACAATTCCCGTATCATCAGTTAACCGCTGCACATGCGCCATACTAAATGCTGGCATCATATCAGGATCTATAATCGGGCGTATCGATTCTTTATATAATTTATCGTGCGAGATAGCCTCTTTTAAAGTAGCGATAAAAACCTGGCCTGTATTTGGCCAGCGGAGGTGTAATCCGTAATCGTAGGCATTTGACTTTAACATATCAAGCTGCGACTTGTTTTCAAACAGGTCATTTACAATCGTTGCCAGGCCATTGGCATCTTTAAAATCAAATAATTTACCCCTGTTATCAGCAAGTAATTCCTGTGCATGCCAGTAAGGAGTAGAAATTACAGCGGCACCGGCCCCTACAGCATAAGATAATGTTCCGCTTGTAATCTGCGCCTCATTTAAATAGGGAGTGATATACATATCAGCTGCCGTCAAATAATCGTACAGTTCTTCTTCAGATACAAATTTATTGATGAAGATCAGATGTTCAGATACGTCAAGCTTTTTTGCAAGCCTTTTTAAGCTATCGCGATACTCTTCGCCGGAATTTCTGATCACGCCCGGATGTGTAGTTCCTAAGATTACATAAATTACATCCGGATTTTTGGCAACTATTTCGGGCAATGCTTCTACCACCGTTTCCAGTCCTTTGTTCCTGCTGATCAGTCCGAAAGTAAACAATACCTTTTTGTTCTTGAACGTGAGGGACTGCCTTACCTCATTATGTTCCTTCGGCTCCAGGTCGGGTACACCATGTTCGATCAGTTTGATCTTTTCTTCAGGGATACCATAAATACTTGTTAAAAATCCTACAGCCCTTTGGCTCATCACTACGATCCTTGAAGAATACTTTGCAATTTCCCTGATGATAGTCAGTTGCATGTAAGAAGGATCTTTAAGGATGGTATGCAAAATGGTAATTAAGGGCTGTTTAATACGCGCAATTAATGGCAAAATATAAACACCGCTTTCACCTCCGTAAATACCAAACTCGTGTTCTAAGATACATGCATCGGCCAGACTTGTGTTGATATAATCTGCAGCCCTGATATAATCTTTTTGATTTTCCTGGCGGATGACGTATTGCACTTCATCCGGATATTCATAAGTGCCAAGATGTTCCGAATCTGTCATTGCAACCACAAAGCTATCTGGTGAAACAGCATTTGTATCATGGGAAATTGCTTTTAAAAGGTTATTGTTGAATGTAGCTATGCCACATTCACGTGGAGGGTAAGTTGATATGTAGGCTATTTTCATTTAATAAATAATTGTTTTTTTTAAGATTATGAAGCCCGCATCTGGATATTCACTGTTTCTTATAGTTTGTATTCGAGTTTTTGAGCTTGCAGGCCCGGTTGCTCATTGCTTTGTGAAAGATGTAATCTAAACAGGTTTCAAAGTAAATATTTGGTTTTCAATGGTATAAATAATGTATAAAACTAATTTCAATAATTCAACAAGGATCTATATCCTTTTCATTCACAGGTTAATCATTTTCACAATTTAGTCAATTAATTAACTAAATTTTCATGTTTAACCATTTATAAATGAGTTAACATATTAGTGTAGCTATGGAACATTCCTAACGATTAAAAAGTTTTTAAGACTCGCACAATCGGTCGCATGCCCCACAAAAAAACCGGGTATCTTTTTACAGATACCCGGTTTTCCAAATGATAATTTCAGCTTATGCCTCTATAGGTGTGGTATTTAAAAACACAAAATTATGGTCGAACATATCTAATTTAATCTTGCTGTCTTTGCTGATCTTTCCGGCAAGTATTTCTTTAGACAACTCATTTAAGATCCTTTTCTGAATTACCCTTTTTAATGGTCTCGCACCAAATTGAGGATCATATCCAAGCTCCGCTAACCAATCTAATGCTTCTACAGAAGCTTCTATTTCTACACCCATTTCTGCAAGTGTATCCTGTACATGTCTGAACTGCAGTTCAGCAATGTTCCTGACCTCGCTGCGGTTTAAAGGTGTAAACATAATCAGTTCATCAATCCTGTTCAGAAATTCTGGTCTGATCGTCTGTTTTAACAACTCAAATAACTCGTTTTTGGTCTTGGCAATTACCTCATCTCTGTTGTTATCATCCAGCACCTTAAAGTTATCCTGGATCAGGTGCGAACCGATATTGGAAGTCATGATGATGATCGTATTTTTAAAATTGACCAGCCTGCCTTTATTATCCGTTAACCTTCCATCATCCAAAACCTGCAGTAGAATGTTAAACACATCAGGATGTGCTTTTTCAATCTCATCCAGCAATACTACCGAATAAGGTTTACGGCGAACCGCCTCAGTTAATTGTCCGCCCTCGTCATAACCAACATATCCCGGAGGCGCTCCGATCAGTCTGGATACCGCATGCCTTTCCTGGTATTCACTCATATCAATCCTGGTCATCGCATTTTCGTCGTTAAACAGGAACTCTGCCAATGCTTTCGCCAGTTCGGTTTTACCCACTCCTGTTGTTCCGAGGAAGATAAATGAACCGATCGGCTTGCGTTTATCTTGTAAACCAGCCCTCGATCTGCGGATGGCATCAGATATTGCCTCAATCGCTTCATCCTGCCCCGCAACACGCTTGTGAAGTTCAGCTTCCAGGTTCAGCAGTTTCTCACGTTCACTGGATACCAGTTTAGTTACAGGAATGCCTGTCCACCGTGCCACTACACCAGCAATATCATCCGATGTAACTTCTTCTTTCAGCATCCGGCCTTCACCTTGCTGCTCTTCAAGAATTACTTTTAATTGCTCTACCTTAACCTGCGACTCTTTAATCTTACCATACCTGATTTCAGCTACCTTGCCATAATCACCGGCACGTTCTGCCTGGTCGGCTTCCAGTTTATAGTTCTCAATCTGCTGCAGTTCGTTATTCATTCCGTCAACAACATCTTTTTCCCCCTGCCATTTCGCTTTTAACTCATCGCGCTCTGCGGATAAATTAGCAATCTCTTCACCCAAAGATTTAACTTTTTTATCGTCATTCTCCCTCTTGATCGCTTCCCGTTCAATCTCAAGCTGCATGATTTTGCGGTCAAGCTCATCCACATTTTCGGGTACACTGTCCATTTCCAGGCGAAGTTTCGAAGCCGCTTCATCCATTAAGTCAATCGCCTTATCAGGAAGAAAACGATCACTGATATAACGTTGCGATAACTCTACAGCGGCAATAATTGCTTCATCTCTGATCCGCACCTTGTGGTGGGTTTCATACCTTTCTTTCAGTCCGCGTAAAATAGAGATCGCATCCTGTGTATCCGGCTCATTGACAATCACTTTTTGGAAACGACGTTCCAGTGCTTTATCTTTTTCCAGGTATTTCTGGTACTCATCCAATGTTGTTGCACCAATTGCACGCAATTCTCCGCGTGCCAGTGCAGGCTTAAGGATATTTGCAGCATCCATTGCACCTTCGCCACCGCCGGCCCCGACCAGTGTATGGATCTCATCAATAAACAATATGATATCCCCATCACTCTGCGTAACCTCTTTAACAACGGCTTTCAGACGCTCTTCGAATTCTCCTTTATATTTTGCACCTGCAATTAAAGAACCCATGTCTAATGAATAAACAGTTTTTGTTTTCAGGTTCTCAGGAACATCGCCTTTGATAATCCTGAATGCAATTCCTTCCGCAATTGCAGTTTTACCTACACCAGGCTCACCAATCAGAATAGGATTGTTTTTAGTCCGCCTCGACAGGATCTGTATCACGCGCCTGATCTCTTCATCACGACCGATAACAGGATCCAGCTTTCCGGACGATGCATATTCATTTAAATTACGTGCGTATTTGTTCAGGGCATTATACGTTGCTTCGGCATTTTGATCCGTTACCCTGTTGTCGCCCCTTAGCGCAACAATCGCTTTTTTCAAATCTTTTTCTGTCGCCCCCTGGTCTTTCAGCAGCTTCGAAGTGTTATCGTTAACAGCTAGTATGCCTAGCAAAAGGTGCTCTACAGATACAAATTCATCTTTAAATTCTTTCAGGTAAGATTGTGCTTTCTGTAAAGCGGAGTTGGCACCAGAAGATAAATATCCTTCGCTTCCGCTAACTTTAGGGAACTTTTCAATCTGCGTATCCAGTTGCTGGTTTAATACATTCAGATTGATATTTAGTTTCTTTAGTACATAAGAAACCACATTTTCATCAACAGTAAGCAGACCTTTAAGGAGGTGCGCTGTTTCAATAGCCTGTTGCTGATTGCCCTGTGCTATTGCAGAAGCCTGTTGAATCGCTTCCTGGGCTTTTATAGTAAAGTTGTTGAAGTTCATGGCTGGGGTTGAACAAAATAAATGCCATAACATATTCTGATGGTGCTTCGGAAATTATGGCGTTTAATTTTATTTGAAGCTGAATAAATGACTGGTTTTAAGCGATTTTCCTGAATTTTTGTCGCGGTTTATCAATAATTTAGTTTCAATTATGGGTATGAGGCACCTGTTCGGGAATTGTAATTTTTTCTTCCAACCGCACCTTAATTCGGTATGCGGCATATTCAGCATTGGGTAAATCAAGTAAGAATGGTTTCCTTTGCAGCCGAATTGATACCCGATTAATGGAGAAAAATATACTGAAAGGCGCTTTGCTCGTTGGCCTTGGTGCATCAAGTTATGGTGCACTTGCAACCGTAGTAAAGCTGGCCTACCAACACGGATTTACTACTGCCGAAGTAACAACTTCACAGTTCTCGATTGGCTTCGCTGGTCTTTTATTGTTAAATATATTGTTTAAAAAACCTGTGGCTGCGGAACAGAAGGCTACAAGCGGGTCGATTTTGAAACTAGTGCTGGGTGGTACCTCGATGGGGCTGACCAGTATGTTTTACTATTTCTCGGTAAAATATATTCCGGTTTCTGTTGCTATCGTACTGCTCATGCAATCGGTATGGATGGGGTTGTTATTAGAAGCAGTGCTGGATAGGAAAGCACCATCATTAAAAAAGCTGCTCGCCGTGGCTATCGTTTTATTTGGTACGGGGCTGGCCACAAATATCTTTTCCGGGTTACATGAGCTCAACTGGAAAGGGCTGGCCTGGGGTTTGGCCGCCGGGTTATCTTATACGGTTTCTTTATATTCTTCCAATAGTATAGCTACGCATTTGCCATTTTTAAAAAGGAGTTTATGGCTGCTGGCAGGAGGGCTACTGGTGATCTTACTGGTGTTCTCAACAAATATATTCGTGCATTTTAATTTCGGTATTTTCTGGCCATGGGGATTGTTCCTTGCTTTTTTTGGTACAATATTGCCGCCGTTGCTGTTTACCAGCGGAATGCCGCATACCGGCATTGGATTAGGGACAATCGTCGCAGCGATAGAATTGCCGGTTTCTGTATTATTTGCTTATATTTTGCTACAGGAGCCTGTAGGTGTTTTACAATGGACAGGTATCGTACTGATTATCGCGGCAATTGTGCTTATGAATGTGCGGACTGCTAAAAAGGATCCGGCTAAGCTTGCCAGTTAATTTCACAACCCGATCAGTCTGCAGACTATTATAACTCTATACAACTATCTCTATGAAAAGATATCTTCTTTATTTCTTCCTCTTATTTTCTTTCGATTCATCTGCACAAACATTGACATTGTGTTCATGGAATTTAAAAGATTTCGGGCAGTCAAAAACAGATTTACAGATTGATTTTATAGCCAGGACACTTAAAAATCATGATGTAATTGCCGTGCAGGAAGTGGTGGCAGGGCCGGGCGGACCAAAAGCGGTAGCCCGTTTAAGTGACGCATTAAACCGTACCGGGAGTAAATGGGAGTATACGATCAGTCACGGTACATCAAGCGACCGATATAGTAAAGAACGTTATGCTTTTTTATGGAAAACAAGTAAGACCACATTAGTAGGGGAGGCCTGGCTGGAAAAAAAGTACAACCTGGAAATCAGCCGGGAGCCATTTCTGGGAAGATTTAAAATAGGGAACAAACAATTTACTGTAGTTACTTTTCATGCGATCCCAACTGCAAAACAGCCGGAAACTGAAATCAAATATCTGCAATATCTGCCTGGAGAATATCCCGCAGATGTTTTAGTTTTTTGCGGTGATTTTAACCTGTCCCAAAAACATTCTGTATTTAATCCTTTAAAAAGAGCCGGATATCCTGCATCGTTTACAGATCAGAAAACTTCATTAAGACAAAAATGTATCAACGGTGATTGCCTTGCTTCCGAGTATGATAACTTCTTTTATAATCAATCAAAGATCAATTGTATCAATAGTGGTATTATTCCTTTTTATACTGTTTTCTCTGATATGAAAGAAGCGCGAAAAGTATCAGACCATGTGCCGGTGTTTTTGAAATTTTCTATGAATTAAAAATATAACCCGCGATCTGCAGAACAGAAAAAACAAACTCCGGTTAAGTAGAATAATATCCGATAAAGTATCGCACATTATCCTACTCTAAACCTCTCAAACCAACTATTGTATAACTGTTTTGTGTATGTTAATAGCACAGAGCTCTTATCCTTTAAATCCGCTTCCTTGTAGTTTAAAGGTATTCTTAAAGGCTGGAATAGCACACTTTACCTACTGTCTTTTATCCCAAAATACCCTTACGTCTAAACCTGTTTTCTGTTTTGCATTGGGATTCAGATCAATCTCCGATTGCGGGTAATACAATGATCTTGGTACAAAACTTACCACAGCATTTGCAGGTGGGGCAATTACCGGATAGCCAGTTCGCCTCCAATCTGTCCATGGCTCTACAGCTACACCATAACTAGCCACATACTTCTCGGTGATGATCTGTTCCAGCTGTTGTGCAGGTGTTCCTGTTAATGTTCCGCTCGTAGTTAAGTAAGTAGCTATATTGGCGGTACTTACACCCGCGTCGGTCATAGAAGCCGTAATTCCTGCAGTATAAAAACTCTGTGCAACGCCCGGCGAACTGAATCTTAAAGCGGCCTCTGCGCGAATAAAATTGTACTCTGCAAAAGTCAGCATTCTGATTGGTGCGTCACCCGTATAGGCCTGACCATCATATCCTCTTAGGTATGCGTGCAGCTTAGAGTAATTTTGTGATGGTGCCGCGCCGCCAATACTTCCTTTATATACACCTGAACCTACCGGGAATTGTGTAAAATACAATACCCTTCTCGGATCATTCTTTGCATTCATAATTCCAACCAGCCTGTCATTCGCCACCAGATATCCTGCACGTGCAGTCTCAAACTGGTCGATCGGATTTTGTGAAGCCGCCTGATCCAAAAACGACATTTGGAAGTTATCCGCATTGCTGGATATAAACGGTACAGCTGCATTAATCAGCTGATCAATTTGTGCTTTCGCAAATGCGGCATCAGCTTCGCTGTAGTGCAGGTACAACCTTAGTTTCAGCGTATTCGCGAACTTGATCCAGTTGTTTTTTGTTGCGCTAAATGAACCTGGATAAATCGTTGAATTTGTTCCCGGTGATTTGTTGGAAGCAGTGGCATTTACCTCGGCTATGCCCTCATCTAAAAGCTTAATGAGTGCAGTATAAATTTCTGCTGCCGAATCATATTTGGGCTGTGTATTTTGAGTCAGCTTTTGTGCTTCTGAAAAAGGGATGTCGCCCCATACATCTACAGAAAGCTGGTAGGCATAGGCTTTTAGGATCTTGGCTACACCAGAGTAATGCGGACTTCCCGTGGCGGATGCGGTGGTGATAATATTTTCTGCATCATTTAAGATCGTAGCATACATCGTACCCCAGGCATTGTTTTCATCAGAGCCCTGGATCAGGTATTTCTCATAATCCTGTGTCTGGTTATTTGCGCCGCTGCTTTGCCCCGAATACTGCTGCATCAGCAATGAACTGTACCTGTTTAGATCACTGCCTGCAAAAAAGCCAACATTAACCGTCAGAGAAGTTAACTGCTGCTCTATTGGTCCGGTAGTAATCGCATCAGGGTCCTGGTTAATATCGTAAAACTTCTTGCAAGAACTATTTGTCAGCACACCTATTACAACAAATAAGCTAATGACTATATATTTTGAGTGTTTCATAAAGTTCTGAATTTGTTATAATACTATTTTGAGATTTACACCAAAAGTCCTTGTGCTGGGTAAAGAGTTGAATTCTAATCCCTGCGCATTGCTGATCCCCAGGGCATTTTGCTCAGGATCAAAATGGGGATAGTTTTTGGCCTTTAGATAAAGGTTCCTTCCAAATACCCCGAACTCCAGAATGCTGAAAGGTGTCCGCTTTACAATTCCTTCCGGTAAACGGTAATTGAGCCCTGCCTCACGTAACCTGAACCACGAAGTATCATAAATATAACCTTCTGCAGCTACATATTTGCCAGCGTTGCCGTAGTAGTCCTGGGCCCTGACATAAACTGTGTTAGGCTGTCCGGCATTGGCACCTGAGGCGTAGACCCCCTGGAAGATATAGGGTTTAGTCTGTGTGATACCATCCGCTTCAAAACGCGGGAATTCTGCTGTTTCGATCGCTACTCCATTTCGTTGTACATCTGCTACATTCCTCGAATATTGGTCGCCACCTTTCCTGATATCAATCAAAAACGAAAAAGACAGGTTTTTATAAGTTACCGTGTTATTGATACCAATTGTATAATCGGGATTTGGATTTCCGATCTTCACCACATCGGCAGTAGGCAGCGGTAAACCTGTAGTCGGGCTAATCAGCAGTTGGCCTGTATCATTTCTCTGGTAAGCGGACCCATAGATTTGTCCGTATTCATCACCTTCTACCAACCTGATATTCGGCGTAGTAAAACCACCTAAAAATATATTGGCTACTCCCGGTGCCAGCTGCTCTACTATAGACTTATATTTAGTAAAGTTGGCATTGATATCCCAGGAAAAATACTGTGCTTTAAGCGGCGTGCCACCAACCATTAACTCAAATCCTTTGGTAGAAAGTTTGCCCGCATTTTTAAATACTGAAGTAATTCCCGATGCAGCAGAGAGCGGAACAGATAGAATCACACTTCGTGTATTTCGCTTATAATAAGAAGCATCTACTGTTAACCTGTTCTTGAAAAATGCGAGTTCCGTTCCAAAAGAGAGTTCGCGTGTAAATTCTGGTGTAAGATCCGGGTTTCCAGCGCCATCATTAAGAGTGAAACCAGCCAATCCGTTGTAAGGGAAATTAATGACCGCACCAAACCCATCTCCGGCGCTGGAAGTATCATAATAGGTATCCGTACTGTAGGCAGGCGCGCCTTTGCCCACCTCTCCGACGCTCGCCCTGAATTTAATCAGGTTTACAAATTTATCATCCTTCAACGAAGGGAATGCCTCTGTCAGGATAAAACTTGCCGCTGCGGCAGGATAAAAGATCGACCTGTTAGCAGGGGATAGGGTAGAAGACCAGTCATTCCTTGCCTTCACATTCACAGAAAGGAATGTTTTATATTCCAGTACCGCATCCGCAAAAACACCCAGTAACCTTGTCTTGCCAGAACCAATAGACGGATTATAAGTCAGCGCATTCTTCATATTGTCGAAATGCGGAACAACCAGTGTATAGCCTGTTACCGAAGTATTACCGAAATAATTCTGATTAATCTCATTTCCCAGGGTCCCTGTCAGGCTAAAATCGCCAAATTTTTTATTGGCATTCAATGTGAAATAAGAACTCAGGTTGCGTACGTTATTTACCTGGTCTACCAAACCGCCCACTAACCTGGAACTTGCACCCGTAAATCCGCCACCCCGGTTTCCAACCTCATCAAAACCTTTGCTCTTCAAATTATAGAAATCGGTACCTAAGCGCAGATCGGCATTGAGCCAGCTAGTAAATTGATACCGTGCATTCACATTTCCCAGCACACGGTTTACCTCATCACTGTATTTATTGTACTTGATTGACCAGTACGGATTATCCTCTCCGCCCGCCCATAGCTGGTTTCCATTTACATCCTCAAAAGGCAGCCCTGATAAATTGTAGCTCCTCGGCGTAAAATAGGCGCGGAAAAGCGGGTTCGATAACTGGTTCCCCTGTAAAGTCCTTCTAGAACTGGTATTTGTATACGTGATAGACGCGCCTATAGTTAATTTATCAGTAATATCTGTGTTTCCAGTAAACGTAATATTGTTCCTGGTCAGCTTGTTATTATCCAGTACATAAGTCTCCGTTGCATTTCCATAAGCCAGCCTGAAAGTAGATTTATCACTGCCGCCTGTAAAACTGATGTTGTTCTGCAAATTATAAGACTGCTTAAAAAGATCTTTTACATTATCAGGATAAGCCTGCAGTATTTCCTTTTCGCCAAACGAATTCGTGATCTCCTGACCTTTAATAAGCGGCCCCCATGAAGTAGAAACCCCGCTTCCTGCAACAGTTGCATTTCCGATGTTTGCCGCGGTTAATATTCCATTGTTGCCTTGTGCATACTCATTCTGGTAATCCGGTAAGCGGTTTACATGGCCAATGCTAAAATTTGTTGTATAGCTGATCGTTCCTTTTTCGTTCTTTTTCCCTTTCTTAGTGGTGATCAGGATTACTCCTGATGCACCACGAGAACCATAGATAGATGTAGAGGCCGCGTCTTTTAATACTACAATATTTTCTATATCTTCCGGATTGAGGTCGATTGCCCGGTTGGATAAGGAAGGGCCGGTCTGCAAAGGTGTACCGCCGCCGCCGTTATCAATAGGTACACCATCCACCACATAAAGCGGTTGGTTACTTCCTGTGAACGTGGTTAAACCCCGTATAATTATGCCCGAACCGGTAAATGCTCCGCCGGTTCCGGAAACCCTGACACCAGGGATTTTTCCTGAGAGCTGATTGGAAACGTTTGTTGCTTTAGAAACCGTAAGCTGCTGTGCATCTAATTTGGTTGTAGAGTAACCCAGTGTTCTTTTATCTCTAACGATTCCGAATGAGGTGACAATAACTTCTGATAATGATCTGGAATCTGCTTTCAAAACTACATTGATCACATTACTGCTTCCAATTGCGGCGGTTTGTGTAATAAAACCTACAGAAGAAATTTCAATACTGTTAACGCCCGGAGGTATGGGAATAGAAAATCTCCCGGCAGCATCTGTTTGCGTACCACCTCTTGCCTCCTTTAAACGGATGGATACCCCGGGGATTGGTGTATTGTCCTCAGCAGATATAACTGTTCCTGTTATTGTTCGGTTCTGAGCCAGGCAAAAATTTGCGAATAGCATCATCATGAACAAACTTTGTATAAGTTTTTTCATATCAAGAGTTTTAGTTAATAGTTGCCTGAAGATACCGATACAGAAAAGCATGGCTGAGGGCCAGTTGTCCCAAAATGAAGGGGCATTCGTGGAGAACCTTTTTGAAATAATGGTCCTTTAAGTTTTGTGCCGATGTAAAATGGTGCTGTAAAAGAGGATAATCTGAAGGAATACCCCTAATAAAAGGGTGACCAGTTTTTGCCGGACACCCTTTAGTATGTGAATAAGCTGAGGGCTTATTTCAAAATCTCTTGTAAACGTTCTGTCTGGTGATCAGCCAGTTTCTTCAACGGTCCTGCTGCCAGCATTTTCATCATCATGTTCAGATCTGCTGAAATAATATGTGTTGCTGTAGTAGTGCCGTCTCCGTTATCCGCTACTGTCCATTTCAGCTCAATATCAAAAGGTGCTTTCTCCGAAGGGATAGCAATCAACTCCTGATTGGGCGTACGGCTGGAAATCTTAATCGCCAGTTTTGCCATATTCTGAATCGTAAAACTTGCATCATCTGCAGTAGAAGACCAGTTGTAAATATTTTCTGGCATCAGTTGCTGATGATTGTTAAGATCAGCTAAAAAAGTATACACTTTTTCTAAAGGCTGGTTTACTACGGTAGCACTTTCAATAACGGTCATCTATGCTTGGTTTAAGTCAATGTTCTTTCCCCATTCTGCCGGGTTTCTGCGCCACTGGTTCAATAAATCTACATCGCTCTGTGCAATAAAACTGTTTTCTGCAGCATATTGGATGAGTGTATTGTAGTTAGATAACGTAGCGAAACGGCATTTGGCCTCTTTAAAATTCTCTTCAGCAATGTCAAAACCGTAAGTAAAAATAGAAACAAGACCTGCAACAGATAAACCAGCATCTTTGAGTGCATTTACTGCCTGCAGACTGCTTTTACCCGTAGAAATCAGGTCTTCTACCACAACTACACGCTGGCCTTCAAAGATTTCTCCTTCGATCAGGCTGCCTGTACCATGTTCTTTAGCTTTAGCTCGTACATACGCAAACGGTAATCCCAATTCCTGTGCAACCAGTACACCTTGAGGGATACCGGCAGTTGCAACACCTGCGATCAGATCTACAGAACCAAATTCTTCCTGTATCAGCTGCGTAAGTTTCTGCCTGATGTATGTTCGTATTGATGGATGAGAGAGCGTTACCCTATTATCACAATAAATTGGGGATTTCCAGCCTGAAGCCCATGTAAAAGGGTTATTTGGCTGTAATTTTATTGCTTTAATTTGAAGTAAAAATTCAGCTACCTTTAATTCAATATCACTTTTATTATACATGTCGCAAAATTACTTAAAATTCTCCCTTAATTGCACACGCCAATCGTCCTTTTTTTGCCAATTATTGATACTCAACGTGATAAAGAGAAACTATGTTGTTTTCCACTAAATAATCGGTGATTCCTCTTGGTAAAGCACAGAATTTTTATACTTTTATTTCCACAACTACTTTATAACGCCCCGCTGAACAAGCAGATTAACAAACCAGACCAATGAAATTGTACAGGATATACATTAACGATAATACACTCCTCATAGCCGATAAATTGCCGGAGCAAGCAGAAACAGTTGAACTGCTGGAAGATAAAGGCTTTGATTTTAAAGCTTTTTATGATGGGTTAGGTAAGCTGTCTGCAAATCAGTATGCACTAATCAGTGAAGATCCTAAAGCACGTTTTAAGGAATTTAAGAAAAACCTGACGATCATCAAGGCTTCTGGCGGGTTAGTACAGAATGCCAAAGGAGAGTATCTATTTATTTTCAGGAATAAAAAGTGGGACTTGCCAAAGGGTAAGGTAGAGAAGGGTGAAGGCATGAAAGAAGCCGGGCTCCGTGAGGTTGAAGAGGAGTGTGGAGTGAAGATCTCCACCAATGACGAAAAGCTTTGCAAAACTTACCATATCTACTCGCTCGGCAGCAAATTAGTATTGAAACATACAAACTGGTACAGCATGACTGTTAAAGGTGTACCTAAACTGATCCCTCAGAAAGAAGAAGGGATTACCAAAGCAGAATGGTTAACTGCATCAGATCTTAAACCAGTGCTTAAAAATACCTATCCTTCAATCGTTGATGTGCTTAAAGCAGGAAAACTGATTAAAGAAAAGTTTTTAAAGGAACATTAATGCCTCCTGAGGCAGAAAAGGCGTCACGTCACCATGGTTACGGAGAATATCCCGTACTATGGTGGAACTGATGGCAGAATACTCTGGTTTGCTCAGAATAAATATCGTTTCCATTTCGGGCATCATCGTCTGGTTGATTTGCGCGATGGCACGTTCATATTCAAAATCGCCTACAGAACGGATCCCGCGGATCATGTAACTCGCATTGATCTTTTTACAGAAATCTACTGTAAGTCCCTCGTAAGATTGAACCTCTACATTCGGATAGCTCGAAAATACAGATTTTACAATTTCTTCACGCACTTCGCCGGATAAAAAACTTTGTTTGGAACTGTTCAGTCCTATTCCAACAATCACTTTATCAAACAAGGGCAAAGCACGTTTCAGGATATCTGCATGTGCAATAGTCAGGGGGTCAAATGAACCTGGAAATAGCGCTGTTTTCATTGTTGTATATAGTTTTTTATCTGAAATGAAGCTTACATAAGCTTATCCGTGTGTCTTTAACCAAATTGTAAGCGCCCATGCAGGTTTAATCATCTGCGGGCTGTAATTAAATCGAAGGGCTATAATTAAAAAAGCTGAACGACGAATTACCGTATCTGCGTGTTTCGGTATAACCCGGCTGATCTTTAAGTTTTAATAACGAAGGGTGTTCTACAACCAGCAATCCATTTTCAGTAAGCAATTGATTTTTTGCTACCAATTGTGGTATTAATGGGATAGTAGGTAAATCATAAGGAGGATCTGCAAAAATGATCTGGTAGCTTTTAGTATGCTGTTCCAGAAATTTAAACACATCCGCTTTCTGGGTTTCTATTTCATCAAGCTTGTAATTGTCAATCACCGACTTCAGCCAATAGATGCAGCCAGAATGTTTATCTACAGAGGTTACTGATTTTGCACCTCTCGATGCAAATTCAATGCTCACACTCCCTGTTCCTGAAAACAAGTCGAGCACATTGCAACTTTCAAAATCATAGGTATTATACAGGATATTGAAAAGAGCTTCTTTAGCCATATCTGTAGTAGGCCTCACAGGGAGACTTGCAGGCGCATTCATGCGCGTGCCTTTAAGTTTACCGCTAATTATACGCATAAGTCCAGGGCTAATAAGCTGCTGTAATAATGAGCGGGCATATCATCTAAGATGGCATGATCAATATCACCAGCAGGAGGAAGGTTAAAGCGGATATCGCTAAAGTATTTTTGGAGGCAGATATAATAGCCGTCCTCTTCATGGATGATCCCGCTGATCAGCACATGCGTCTCAGCCATGTTTATTTTTAATTCCTGTATCAGTAATAACAGGTAATAATTAAATTCTTCAGGGTTTTCCATTTGGAAACTGTTCTGGAAGATCAGCTGCTCTTTATTTAACAGCAGGGCATTAAAGGAACCTACAGTAAAGTCCAGTAATAAAGAAACCCCTTCAGTTGCTGATGCTAGAGCAAGCACCGGTGCATTTTGTTCAAACCGTGCCGCATTTATCAGGTGTGTATCCAAAAGCTCTTCTGTGAATTGCTCCAGGTTAAACACGGAGGTAAAGCCAAACTTTGCAAAAGGACGGGTATATAAAATACTGGATTGCTCTTCTGTGAAAAAGTTTGCATAGCCATCCAGTTTTTCAGGATTAAAAAATTCATCAGGGACCGCAATTGCATTTGGCGTGTATACAGAAACTTTAATTTCCTTGTATGGCAAACGCAGGTAGCTGTCTTTCTTCAATGCGGTTAGCAGATCTGCAGTCACGTCATCACATTCCTGATGATCAAAAACAGCTTTTAATTTCCTGCTGCTTTTGTCAATTACCGCATAAGAAAAACTATCCGCAGTAATTTTCAATAACAAATTACAGTCCGGAGCAGTGGCCGGATCAAACTCCGGATCCACTAATAAAATGCTGTTTTTACCGTTGTTCATCTTAGCAAAATTAATTCTTTTTTCTATAACCACACCATTGCATATTTGTAAAATGGATAAAGCCTCAATAATAGCTGGTTCTTACCAGTTTCAACCGACTGATGAGCAACTCGTTTTCTGCCGGCAAATGGCTGATTTTTTATCAGGAGAGATTGATAACAAGTGTTTTATCCTGAGAGGATATGCGGGTACCGGTAAAACTACATCGGTCGCCGCCTTGGTAAAATCTTTGCCAGCCTTCAGGCTGCGGGCTTCATTATTGGCGCCGACAGGTCGCGCGGCAAAAGTTATGACCAGTTATTCCGGCCGTACAGCACTCACCATCCACAAAAAAATCTACAGGAAGCGGTCGGCGGTTTCTATGGATATGTCCTTTCAGCTGGCCCCAAATCTTGCCGAGCATACACTTTTCATTATTGACGAGGCTTCTATGATTGCCGATGAGTGGAACACAAAAAACGGGTCATCATTTTTGAAAGATGTTATGGAGTTCGTTTATAACAGAAAAAACTGTGCAGTACTTTTTGTAGGTGATACGGCGCAGCTCCCTCCTGTAGGAAGTTTGGATTCTCCGGCACTCAATAAAACTTATGTAGAACAGAATTTCGGGCTGCAGGTAACGGAAACCGAGCTTCGGGAAGTTGTACGTCAGGGTCAAAAATCAGGTATCCTGGCTAATGCCTCTATGCTCCGTGACCTGATCAATACACATATTGAAGCTTTGGAAGGAGATGCTGAAGAAAAAATAGCACTTCCCCATTTTATCACCAAAGGATATAAAGATATTTTCCGGATGACTGGCCTGAAGCTTGTCGAGGGATTGGAATACGCCTACCGCAAATTTGATATCGAGAATTCGCTGGTTGTATGCCGGTCAAACAAATCAGCCAATGTATATAACCAGCAAATTAGGGCAAGGTTATTATACCGCGAAGAGGAATTGACAGGTGGTGATCAGATTATGGTGGTGCGTAACAATTATTTTTGGCTGCCAGATAATGAAGCCACGTCTTTTATTGCCAATGGTGATATGGCCAGGATTGTAAGGGTTAGAAATGAAGAGGAGCGATACGGGTTCCGTTTTTCGGAGGTACAGCTCGAATTCCTGGATTATCCGGATGCGGGACAGGTTACCTGTAAAGTTATGCTCGATACATTGGCAGGTGAAACCCCTAACCTTTCTTACGATGATAGCAAGAAGTTATACGAAGGAATATCTTTGGACTATGAACATATTTCCAATAAAAAAGAACGCCTGTTGGCTATCAAGCAGGATCCATATTATAATGCATTGCAGATAAAATTCGCATATGCCGTTACTTGTCATAAGGCACAGGGCGGACAATGGGATGCTGTATTTGTAGATCAGGGATATCTGACCGATGAAATGGTCGATCTGGAATTTTTACGCTGGCTTTATACTGCCGTCACTCGTGCAAAAATGGAACTGTTCCTGGTAAATTTTGCACCTAACCTGTTTGCTGAAGTAGCCGAAGAGCAGTTTTGAGAAATTTACCATGCAGAAGAGCAGAATATACATCCAGATGTACTGGTAGGTATGACCATAGAAACAGCTACGGTCAAAGCATAACGTTGTTCATTTCGTAAGAAAATATTCCAACAATATATTCTTGCGAAGCAATTATTAACTATCTATTATTTATGAACTAAGCAGTGATAAACAACTGCTTAGTGATGGTCTTCAGATTTCTTTTTAAGGAAAGAAAAATAAAATGCTAAAAACGCAATAATAAAACTTAAAGATAAAACGATGATAGTTACTTCGCGGCTTCCTAGGTCTGTGGAGATAGTCATATTGAATATTTTTTTGTGAAGGTAATGATTAAATTTTATTAGCGACTAAAAAACTGCAATAGGGGACTTTCAGCACAATACGGGTAATAATATCAACGCACTTCTTATACACGCATATTGTTACTTTCCATTAGCCTTTCCTCTATCGCCTGTCCGATCGTACCTAGTGGAAGCTTTACATTTTGGTTATCTTGTATCAACACTTTCCATTTCCCATTGTGGGTATCTTTGGTTATTTCAAAGAAACCATTCATATGAAGTATTTTGTACAGATTTAAAGTGGGTCTGATCTGGATTATTTTATATATCTCTTCTCCAATGTTAATTTTAATAGATTTCATAATATTTGGATTTTAGGTTAGCAATTACCATAAACAGGGCACTAATCCTGCCATATTCCTGTTCATTTTATCCAGCAGGATTTTGTTAGTTTTTTATTGCTTTTTTAGCTGAAAATCAAACAAATGGGTTGTATTCCTCAGGTGTTTTTAGCTTCATTTCAGCGCTGTAATCTGAAAATATTTTGCCTTTTTCAGATTTGCTGTTTAATCCGTATACCGTTGTATAACCAGTTGTAGTGATGAAAAAACATATATTTGTTTACTATCAATCCGTAGCATAGAAAGTAGCAGTAATAAACATGAAAATATATTTCTTCTCTCTGTTTATAAGTTTAGCCGGCATCATAAATTTAAATGCCCAGCCAAAGGCAGCCAGCTCATTTCAGGTCGTCCCTCTGGGGATAAAAGGCGGGCTTGATGAAAGTAACTTGTCGTCTTACCTGGTTGCTCCGTTAGGAAGCAGCAATTTCATCTGCGCAGATGCAGGAACAATAAGACATGGTCTTGATATCGCGATTAAGAACAGAGTATTTAAAGGAAGTTCCGATGAGGTGCTTAAAAACCAGATCAAAGGATATCTCATTTCTCATCCGCACCTGGATCATGTAGCCGGATTACTGATGAACTCTCCGGAAGATGCAGCAAAAAATATTTATGCGCTCCCCTCCGTAGTCGATGTGCTTAGAGATAAATACTTCACCTGGAAAGCATGGGCAAATTTTACCAGCGAAGGAGAACTGCCCCGTCTGAATAAATATAGCTATGTGTATTTGAAAGAGAACAATAGACAACAACTGGTAAACACCGAAATGGAAGTTACCCCATTTATACTCAGCCATGGCCCCTCTTATCAAAGTACGGCCTTTCTGCTCCATCATCATGATGCTGCTCTCTTATACCTTGGTGATACCGGTGCCGATGAAATAGAGAAATCCACTCAATTAGCCAGGCTCTGGAAGCAGATTGCTCCATTAATTAGTGATCACCAGCTTAAAGCCATATTTATAGAAGTATCATTCCCCGATAAACAGCCCGATAAACAGCTTTTTGGTCATCTTACTCCTAAATTATTAATGAATGAATTAGAACAATTACATCATTTAACTAATTTAGAGGCACTGCAGCAGGTATCTATCGTTATTACCCATATGAAAGCCTTTGGTGCAGAAGAAAAAATAGTAAAAAATGAGTTGAAACAACGGAATCAACATGGATTAAAACTTGTGTTTCCTGAGCAGGGGAAAATGATGAAATTTTAAATTATATGCTTATGCCAGAGAATACGGCTCAAAGTAATCTTTATTTTATGAGTGGCGGCGGAGAAGCCGGTGCAGAGATCCGTTCTTATGATTGGAACAGTACGGCATTAGGCGACCCCTCAACTTGGCCGGAATGTTTACGGACAGCATTAAGCATCTGTTTGAATTCTGATTTTCCCATTGCCATTTACTGGGGGGCTGAATACCATCTTTTTTACAATGATGCCTATTTAATTATTGCAGGTGACAAGCATCCCTGGATTATGGGAAAGCCCAGGTACCTCGCATGGCCCGAAGCATGGGAACAAACAAAACCGCAGTTTGATCAAATCATGAGCACAGGCCAATCCGTTCGCTTACAAGACAAGCCATTTCTCATCAAACGCTTTGGCTTTTTAGGAGAATCTTATTTTGACTATACCCTTTCTCCAATCTCTAATGCTCAAGGTGAGATCTGCGGTATTTTTAATGCAGTTTTAGAGACTACAGAAAGAGTAATTAACGAAAGGCGCAACCACCTGCTTCATCAGCTCAGTTTGCAGTCACATAGTTTTGAATCACAGGTACAAGGGTATCTTGGCTCTTTAATACCTATAGAAAACAATAAAAAAGATATCCCATTTGCGCTGCTATACCGATACTGTGTTGCACAAGATGTTTACCATCTTACACAGGCTGTTGGCATGAGCCACGAACGTGCAGCAGAAGCCAGCTGGCCTTTGAAAGAGGTGCTGGACACAGGCATTCCTGCTTTGGCAGTACATCCCGGCACTTCAGCTGAGGTTATGGTTATTCCTATAGTGGAAAGTTATCATGCCGTAACTGGTCTGCTGGTGGCTGGTATCAACCCGAACATCAGGTTGGACGATAATTACCGTCAGTTTCTCGAATCTGTAGCCTTTCAGATCGCGGCAGCTATAGGTAATGGTGCTAATTTTGATAAGGATAAAAAAGCGGCCGACCATATTAAGTATAGTGAAGACCAGATGCAGTTTGCTATTGATGCTGCAGGGTTGGCAACATGGGACCTTAACCCGGCAACCAACCTCTTTTCGGGTAACAATAGACTTAAAAGTTGGTTTGGCCTTTTGCCGGAAGAAGAAATCGATCTTTCTCTGGCCACCAACGTCATATTAGAGTCTGATCGTCTGCGGGTAATCACAGCAATCCAGCAGGCAATGGATTATAGCTCTGGCGGGGAATATGATATTGAGTATACTATCATCAATCCCAATGATTCAATTCCGCGTGTAGTGAAAGCAAGAGGGAAAGCGTTGTTCAATCCTAATAAAGAAGTCACCCGTTTTAGCGGAACACTACAAGATATCACGGAACAGATTATATCAACAAGAGCATTAGAAGCGGCTTACGAAAATGCGAGACTGGCTAAAGAGGCAGCACAATTGGGCACATTCGATCTGGATTTGGTTAAAGGGACAATGGACTGGGACGACCGCTGCAGGCTGTTGTTTGGAATCTCCCATCAGGAAGAAGTAACCTACGAAAAGGATTTTCTGCCTGGCCTGCACGAAGATGACCGCGATAGAATCACTCAGATTATAAAAGATGCCTATAACAGAAAGCTCACTGATGGTAAATATGATGTGGAATACCGTACAGTGGGTGTGGATGATGGGCAGGTGAGATGGATAAAAGCAAAAGGCAAAGTATATTTCGATGAATTTGATACACCTGTAAGATTTGTAGGTTCAGTATTGGAAATTACAGATCAGAAGCAGAATGAACTGCGTAAAAATGATTTTATCGGAATGGTGAGCCATGAACTCAAAACGCCGCTTACCTCATTAAAAGCCTATGTGCAGATCCTGAATGGACGAGCAAAAAAAGAAGGTAATAGTTTTGCTGGTGGTACGCTGGATAAAGTTGAGTTGCAGATCAATAAAATGAGCACAATGATCAATGGCTTCCTGAATGTTTCTCGTTTGGAATCTGGTAAAATCCATTTGGATAAAATCGAGTTTAAGATGGACGATCTTGTAAGGGAGATCATCGGGGAAACGGCACCGGTTATGTCCAGTCATGTGATCAAATTGATTCCATGCGATTGTATCATAGTAACGGCAGACCGTGATAAAATTGGTCAGGTAATTAATAACCTGATCAGCAATGCTGTTAAATATTCTCCAAGGGGAAAAGTTGTGGAAGTGATGTGTATGCGAGTTGGGGATAATGCTCAGGTGAGCATTAAAGATGAAGGAATGGGAATTCGTCCGCAGGACAAAGACCGCTTGTTTGACCGCTTTTACAGGGTCGAGACAACACATACCCAGAATATTGCAGGGTTTGGAATAGGTTTATATCTTTCGGCAGAAATTATTAGACGGCATAACGGGAAGATCTGGCTGGAAAGTGAGAAAGGTGTAGGTTCTACCTTTTCTTTTAGTCTGCCGCTATCTGGTGCAGAGAGTAAAGAGGGGTGATGTTGTTTCTATAAACGAAGGTTTCGAGTTAGAGTATTCATTTTAGAACACAATTAGAACATCAGTGAAAAAATGGAGAAGGGGTTCGGATTCCTTCGGGAGCACTTTTCTTTTTATTTAATTATATGGTATAATTTTTGTATTTTTGTTTTTATAATGGTTGGAAAGGATTAGTTAACCACACACCATTTAGTACGTATTGGGGCCGTTTTGGATTTGACAGGGTGGAGGTACGTATGTTAGCATGCAGTGCGTTGTACGGAGAGCACTTTAAAGAGAACGTTCACACTTTGATTGGCGAAAATAACTACGCCTTAGCTGCTTAATTTAGAATTAAATAGCTTTTGTCCCTCTGGCTGCCGCGTTTTTAGGTCAGAAACCGGGGCATCGAAATAATTACGCTAGCGGTTGTAAGGTACGGTACAATTGCGAAACAAAGTACCTAAGGAGAAAGGCAAGGTAGGTTTCCGGCCCGTCTGATCCCGAAAACAAAGTGGAAAATAAGCATGTAGAAGGCATAATTTGCCACACAACTGGACAAGGGTTCGAACCCCTTCGGCTCCACACAGGCCTCTGAGATTATCTCGGAGGCTTTTTTTTGCTGTTTTATAATCTCATTCTATACCCATCTGTGCTTATTTGGAATATACATTACGATATAGATCAGGTGTTTGTGAAGTTGTCAAGATCTCCAAGCAAGTGCGATGGATAATTATCGTCTACCATTACCAGTATGCCTAATGTAATGATGGAAGCAAAACATAAAACTCCACCTCCGAAAAAAAGATAGTCTATTAATATAGGTGAAATGTCTTTAGTTCCAAACGCATATGATATTCCAAATAAGCTAGAAAAAACGATTATACCTAAAATTGTTTTTAAGGCTTTTTTCATTAATGGCGTTGCCTCTGTGGTGCTGTTTCATATCTCATATATAGGAAAGTGCCATCTTCTTTATATGACATCTTCGTCGTGTATACAAAATGGCATTTTCCTATACATGATAATTATTTGGCGCTTACTCGATTTTAGTATACAGATTCACATTCTCACCGTTAATAAATATAGTAAAGCTTATTTATTCAAACTTGCAAGAAGATGCTTTTTCTTTGATTTTAGACTTTCAATCAATCGTGCTGTCATAAATTCAAGCATTACTCCGGGGTGTTCTTCTTCCTTTGTAAAACAATCCAGATAATCTTTTTTGTCAACTTCTTTTATGAAAATAGGGGGAAGCCCTTTCTGTAATAAAATAAGATTCATAAAAATACGTGCTATTCTGCCATTTCCGTCACCAAATGGGTGTATATGATTAAGAAATATGAAGTGAAAACGAGTAGCTATAGATAATGGGTGAAATTCAATATTGGTAGAATTAACGTCTAAAGCTTCATTTGTCTCCCTAATTAGTAATTCCATAGCCGGTTGGACTTTCTCTGGCTCTGCATATAGATGTTCTTTACCATTAGATCTGTATGTACGGTTTTCAAAAATCTTATATTTGCCTGGATCGCAATATGTATCATCTGCCCATTGCGCAGGATTTTTCATCAACTCTTTGTGGAGTTTCTTGATGTTACTTTCAGTAATACGTTCTGATTTATAGTTTTCAAAAACCAAATCAAGAACCTTTTTATGATTGAGGATATCGAGATAATCAGAAATTGAAGTATCCTTTGGGCTAACGAAATCCTTTAATATTTGTATGGTCTGTCCGTGTGATATCTTATTACCTTCAAGGTTATTTGATGCATAAGTAAAATCAACTTTTACTTTTTCCAGGTAATCCGGGTCCCATTTCATTAGATTTGGTTCCAGCTTAAGGATTTGTTTTTGAAGGGCGTTTATTTTTTTAAATTGATCTTCAATTGCCATTTAAATAAACTTTACATCATAATCAAAACCATTAGTTTTGATCTTTTGTAACCATCTTTTATAAGTGTTTTTGCCTATAACTACTTTTCCGTCTCGCAAGCCTAAAGTTTCGCCTACAATAAAATTTTGAAGATCTGGGCGGTACTCCTTCTTAAGATCAGTTAAAAAAACTCCATCTTTCCTCTCACCAAGTCTAATGAGCGTATTTATCCTTCTGGAAATAAGATCTACTGTGTGCATAAATGCAATTTGATAAGGTATACATCAAAAATACCTAAAATATATGTTCATTACAAAGTCTATCTATGATTAAAGAAATGAATGGCTATGTGCAGATTATAAAAAAAGTTCGGCGTTAGCCCCCTTGCCTCTTAAAACCAATCAATATTCAATTTCTTCTTCCGCCTCTTTTACCATGATATTTTCTTCATTAACCTCCCTTACCAGCATTAAAAGTCGTAAAAAGGGTTCATTTAACTCCTCCTCAGCTCCACCCAGGCCTTTGAGAGTGTCTCAGAGGCCTTTTTATTGATATGTAATTCTTACATATACATTAGAATCAGTGTCATGTGCAGAAAACGGCAAGTCCTAAAAGGAATTGTAAAAATAGAATGGACGTATTGACAATGTACATACTAATGCTTCCTGATTTAACCATTCCACCATCTAATAAATTGGAGAGGATAAAAGGTGATTTAAAGGATTACTATAGTATCCGCATAAATGACCAATGGCGTATAATTTTCAAATGGTCGGACGGAAATGCGAGCGAAGTAGAAATTATTGATTATCATTAATAAATGTATTGTGGAAAAGCTACCTAACATTCATCCGGGTGAAATTCTAAATGAGGAATTTCTGATCCCTTTAAATATTACTGCTTATCGTCTAGCGAAGGAAACCAATATCCCTCAAACTCGTATTTCAGAAATTATTAAAGGAAATAGAAGAGTAACGGCGGATACAGCTCTACGTTTAAGTATCTTCTTTGGCAATTCTGCAAGGTTCTGGCTGGGCTTGCAGAACGATTATGACATAGAGAACGAGCTAATTGATAAATCAGAGGAATTTGGAAATATAAAAGCATTTGCGATAGCCTCGTAAATCTTGTTTTAGCACCATAGATCGAAAATGAAAAAAGTTGGGTGGAATGGATGGGAGAGTTTTTTTAGTAAAATAATTTCACTTGGAAAGCCTGATCCAGGTACTATAGACCTTTTCCGTGGTCAATCATGTTTTAAACCTCTTTTGCCTGCAAAATCGAGATTAGATCCGACAGTTGATACGACTGATCTAGAAAGAAATATGTTAGGAGAATTAAGGATTCGTGGTGCCCGTTTCTTACAACAAGACGCAATAAAAGACATTGACTTGTTAGCCATTGCACAACATCATGGAATGGCTACAAGATTATCGGACTGGTCAAGTTCCCTAAAACTATAGGGTCCATTTTTAGCCAATTTTAGGTAGATGTGGCTAAATCTTTGTCTATAAATTTAGCTATCCTCAAATTCCTTCCAGTTCTAACCTTCGTACGATGTTGAATTTGTCTTCAGTATAACCTATGAAGGTGATAACGTACTATTTAACAAATTCTTATAAAAAAAGGCACCGAAACTACGGTGCCTTAAACTTTTAATATCTGATGACCTTAATCAAATCTATCCAGATTCATCACTTTAGTCCATGCAGCAACGAAGTCTTTAACAAACTTGGCTTGCCCATCTTCGCTTCCGTAAACTTCAGCAACAGCTCTCAATTCTGAATTAGAACCGAAAACCAGGTCAGCACGCGTACCTGTCCATTTTACATCTCCGGTAACACGGTCGCGCCCCTGGTACAGTTCTTTGTCGTCAGCTACTGCCTTCCACTCCGTACGCATGTCAAGAAGATTAACAAAGAAATCGTTAGTCAGCAGTTCAGGGCGAGAAGTGAAAATACCATTTTTGGATTCATCAAAATTAGTCTTTAATACACGCATACCGCCAACAAGTACAGTTAACTCGGGAGCTGTGAGTGTAAGCAAATTAGCCTTATCAATTAATAATTCTTCAGTGGATACAGGGACTTTTGATTTACGGTAGTTTCGGAAACCGTCAGCCGCAGGTTCCAGATAGCTAAATGATTCTTCGTCAGTTTGCTCTTGCGAAGCGTCCATACGACCTGGCGTAAAAGGAACAGCGATTGTATGACCTGCATCCTGCGCAGCTTTTTCAACACCTGCGCTACCGGCTAATACGATCAGATCAGCAAGGGACACTTTTTTACCATCTGCTTGTGCACCATTGAAGTCGTTTTGAATATCTTCCAATGTATTTAATACTTTTTGTAGTTGCACAGGATTATTTACCTGCCAGTATTTCTGCGGGGCAAGGCGTATGCGGCCACCATTGGCACCTCCGCGTTTGTCAGAACCTCTAAAGGTCGAAGCAGATGCCCATGCTGTAGAAACCATTTCGGATACGCTCAGGCCTGATGCCAGTACTTTTTCTTTTAACGCTGCGATATCACCATCACCAATCAATGGATGGTCTACCGCAGGAATAGGGTCCTGCCATAACAATTCCTCCTGTGGTATATCAGTTCCCAGATAGCGGGCACGAGGGCCCATATCACGGTGTGTTAACTTAAACCATGCACGTGCAAATGCATCTGCAAACTCATCCGGGTTTTCAAAAAAGCGTCTCGATATTTTTTCGTAAACAGGATCAAACCTTAATGCAAGATCTGTAGTTAGCATAGTTGGCAATAACTTTTTCGATTCATCATAAGCATGAGGGATAATAGCATCTGCATCTTTTGCTACCCACTGGTGTGCACCAGCCGGACTTTTAGATAACTGCCATTCAAAACCAAACAGGTTTTCAAAAAAGTTATTGCTCCATTGGGTCGGTGTTTTGGTCCAGGTTACTTCTAATCCACTGGTAATCGTATCAGCACCCTTACCAGAACCATAACTATTGCTCCAGCCTAAACCTTGTAATTCTACATCAACAGCCTCAGGCTCTTTACCCACATGATCTGCAGGAGCAGCACCGTGTGTTTTTCCAAAACTGTGTCCGCCAGCAATTAATGCAACAGTTTCCTCATCGTTCATCGCCATACGGCCAAATGTATCACGGATATCTTTTGCAGCCAGAAGAGGATCCGGGTTACCATCAGGGCCTTCCGGGTTTACATAAATCAAACCCATCTGTACAGCTGCAAGCGGTTTCTCCAGATTGCGGGAGTGAACTTTGCCATCGGCATCGTCGTCAGATACCAACACACCATGACCTTCTACTACACCAGGTGATCCATCTGCATAACGCAGGTCGCCACCAAGCCAGGTAGTTTCAGAACCCCAGTATACAGATTCATCTGCTTCCCATACATCCGCACGTCCACCGGCAAATCCAAAGGTTTTAAAGCCCATAGATTCCAGTGCTATATTTCCAGTGAGGATCATCAGATCGGCCCACGAAATCTTGTTACCATATTTTTGTTTGATCGGCCAAAGCAGTCTGCGGGCCTTATCAAGGCTAACGTTATCAGGCCAGCTGTTCAGCGGTGCAAAACGTTGTAAGCCTGCACCAGCGCCCCCACGTCCATCACCCACACGGTACGTTCCTGCACTGTGCCACGCCATACGGATGAACAATCCACCGTAGTGACCAAAATCTGCCGGCCACCAATCCTGCGAATCCGTCATTAGTGCATGCAGATCAGTTTTTACCGCTTCAAGATCGAGACTATTAAAAGCTTCGGCATAATTAAAATCCTCACCCATCGGATTTGATAACGAAGAGTGCTGGCGAAGAATACTCAGCTTTAACTGGTTTGGCCACCAATCGTTGTTTCGGGTGCCGCCACCACCAACATTGTGTTTCATGCTGCCATTATGGAATGGGCATTTACTGATGTCATTTGATTCACTATCCATATTATATAAGTTTATATTGGGACTATTGTGCCTTGAAAAAGTCAGTTCATCATAAAACTATGATTTTGGATCGGATAATCACAATCATTTATTTCTATGGCAAATAGTCAAAAGCTATGATGAATCAGAGCTGTTCAAGAGATAACCTTGTCATATTTATCAGTTCTTAACAGCGAACATGCTAACGTCATTGATTAACTGGTTTTTCCGGGTTGTGGAGCCGGTTGGTTCAACAAAAAGCGTGTATGTATAACCTTGATATCATCTTCTTTTAATTTGGATGTCTTTTTCAATATAGAATCAAAAAAGCTGACTTCTTTTTCTGATGCCGGGCAGCCCACATTATCTTTAGCCGTTACCGTGGTTTCACCATCTTTAGGCATCAATGAATTAGCTAGCATATTTCCTTTAGCGTCTAAAATCAGCCAATAGGGTAAGCCAGCTTTATCTCCGCCAAACTTAGTCATCATTTCCAGGCTGCCCGGGTTTTCAAGTTCTGCTTTTGCGGGTTGTTCCAATACATCCAAATGCGCAATAACGTAATTGTTATCTATCATTTTTTTGACACTCGGATCGTTTAGCGAAGCATCCATTTTTTTACACCATCCGCACCATGAGGCATGAAACATCAGCAAGACATTTTTATGTTCTTTAGCTGCTTTTGCATAGGCGGCTTTCATGATACTCTCTGAAGTAGGAAGCGGAGTTGTAGTTTGTGCCATAGCTGCAGGTCCCATCACAAGTAGAAATATATACAGTAAGTGTTTTGCTTTCATCATGTTATAAATATAATTATGATTGCTCAATTTTCCTAAAGAATATTTTTTGCAAATTCCTTATTTATATTGTTAATCAGCTAATTATAATCATTGTAACATGACGTATTCAAACTCAATTTTGTAACTTAACTCGTCAACCAATCCAATGAAATATTAATTTTAAAAAAATGTTGCCTGCACATGCAACATTATCCTTAAAGCTGCGACTTCCAATTAGAAAAGGGATTTCAACGGAAATAGAGCAGCAGCTAAAAGATACAATCAACCAGTAATAAATGCAGTCAACAGAAAAAGTTACCGATCAGACGCTGATTTCCATGTGCCAGGCTGGTAGTGATTTTGCTTATACGTCATTATATAACCGCTACGCAAAAGGGGTATACAATTCTATCAGCCGTATCGTATCGCATACAGGGGAGGCTGAAGATATTTTGCAGGAGACTTTTTTCACTGTATTCAGTGATATCAATAAACTAAGCGAGATTGTAAATTTTGAAGGATGGGTAAAAAGGATTGCGATTAACCGCTCCATCTCTCATCTGCGAAAAAGAAAAATTATGTTTTCTGATATAGGAGACACCGAACTTATAGATGAAAGTGGAAATAACGAAGAAGAGGGCGAAATATTTGATTGCAGAGTGGAAGACGTAAGGCATAGCATAGAGCAATTACCCGAGGGATATAAAACAATCCTGAACTTACATCTCTTCGAAAATATGCCGCATGAAGAAATTTCTGGACTGCTTGGTATATCCCATAGTACAGTAAGAACCCAGTATCACCGGGCAAAGAAAAAAATATTATTACTATTAAAAGATAAGTCTTATTATGAATGATCCAATAAAGAAATTCGTTGAGCAGCATAAAGAGGCTTTTGACCATATGGAACCGCCTGCAGCTGTGCTCGACCAGATAAAAAACAGGTTGAAAGCAAAAGCAGAGGAAGAAAAAAAAGCCGGCTTAAAAAAAACTGAGGAAAGGAAAATAATTCCTCTTTTCAGCAGGGCTAAATGGGCGGTGGCAGCTTCTATATTGCTTGCAATTACTACAACTTATTTCTTCTATAATAATAAAGGAAATAACAATATTTCAGATAAGGTAGTACAGCAGCCGGCAAAAACAAATAAGCAGGGAAATACTAGTGAAAATGCTACTATTCAGCAAAAGGAGCAGGGTAAACAATTGGATGCTATCGGAAAAGCAGCCGAATCTGACAATGAAATTGCCGTAAACAAGTACTTAGAAGAAGGTCAGGCAAATGCTTTGGGTCAGAATATTACTATAGGTAAGGGAGTTAATGTAAAACAGCTTGCTGAATCTAAACAGGAAGTTAGTAAAAAGGCAATTTACCATCCGGTTCAACTGGATATCGCAACTAAAGATTTATATGCCAGATTAGGAGATAGTAGTTCATCCACTGTCCGCTTGTCTGCCATATTAGAAATTGATAAAATTAACAGTATCAACAAAAACACACTCAATAACCTGGCTAAAACTTTAAACCACGATTCAAACAGTAATGTTCGTCTTGCCGCACTCGAAGTGATGGGGCAATATGTTAACAATAAACATGTTTCATCGCTGTTGGTCAACTCTTTTTCTACACAAAACGACCCTCTGGTACAATTAGGTTTAATCGGATTGATCGGAAAAATAGACAATGTGAAAGTTGAGGACAGGCTATTTGCACTTGCAGACGACCCTAATACTTTGGGTGCTGTTAAGGATGAAGCCTATCTGGCACTGCTTAATCAAAATAAACTTTAACTACAGCCAGGCCTGGTGATGTATTAAATACGCTAACTAAAAAATCACACAAATCTAAAAAGATAAAAATATGAAAAGACAATTTATACTCCTTGCCGCCTTAATAATTTTTGCCACCTCTGCATGGGCACAGAAAGAATTCAAATTAGCAAAATCCACAGGCCGCCTTAATCTGAACATCAGTGGCGCGCTTGTAGAAGGGTATAGCGGAAACGAAATTATTTTCTCAATTCAGAAAGCTGAAGAAGAGTTGGTTGATGAGCGTGCAAAAGGGCTTCAGCCACTAAGCGGTTCCGGTTTTGTAGATAATACCGGGCTGGGTTTGGATGTTTCTAAAAATGGTGACGACGTAAATGTCAATGTGGTCGGCAGAAAGCTAAATGGTATTTTGAGTATAAAGGTTCCTCAAAATGTGAAAATATCTTTTTCAAATACCAGTAATCTTTACCATGATGAAATTATTCTTAAAAATCTGAAAAATGAAATTGAGGTATCTACAACCTACAATAAAATTAAACTGGAAAATAATACCGGGCCGATGAATGTCAAAACGGTATATGGCTCCATCGATGCAGTTTTTTCAAGTGATATCAAAGGACCTGTATCAATTATATCAGTATATAATTATGTTGATGTTACCTTGCCTGCTGCAACAAAAGCGAATATAGAATTAGGCTCTACCTACGGCAAGCTGTATGCGGCAGATCAGTTTAAAATAGCCATTGATAAAAATAGTGGATCGGATGATAAGACTTCAAATTCTGATACAGTAAATGGGGTAAGAATTAGTGGTATAGCCAACGCCAGCGGTACCACCAAGACCATTACTGGCAGCCAGAATAAAATGGCTGAAGTTACTGTTACAGGGAGAAAAAGCGACGGAGACAATTCGCCAGGAACGGTTTGGAATACTGGTGATATCATTGTAAGAGGATACAGTGCTTTTAGAGAGGGCGAACGCATTAAAGGAACGATAAACGGAGGTGGGGCCGACCTGATCTTTAAGTCGAATTACAAAAATGTTTATTTAAGACAGCATTAATCAAAAGCCATGAAATCATTTATCGTCACAGGGCTTTTAATAGCTGTACTGCCAGTCTATGCTTTTTCTCAGAGCAAGTTGACCAAAACTTACCCGGTACAAAATGATCACAGAATTGAGTTTAAGTTCGACTATCCCAAATTGATCCATATAAGCAGCTGGGATAAAAAAGAAATTGAAGTTAATGCTTCCGTAAATATCAATAATGGTGCAAATGATAGTGCTTTCACGCTAAATGAAACTACGGTAGATGGCAAGATAACTATCAGTAATAAGATTGATCTTGATAAAATCCCTGATTCCTATTATCTCATGGCAAATGGTATCAAAACAAAGTTTAGCAGTAAACAGGATATGGATAATTATAAAAGAGATAAAGCAGACAACAGGAATGCAGTTTCTTATTATCAGCAGAAAGATATAGTAGTGACCATTGAAATCAAAGTGCCAGCCAATATAAGTACTAATCTGGTATCTGTTTACGGGATGGTAGAGCTGGATAACTTTAATGGGCCGATAAAGGTTGATGCTACCTATGGAGGTATAGATGCCAGCCTGAACGAAAGCAAAATAGGAGAGATTAAGCTTACTAGCCGGTTTGGAAAAATTTATAGCAATCTTCAGTTAAAACCAACGGTACAAACAGAGCAAAATTTCTATACTTCTATCACTGCTTCTCCTGGTACAGGTCCTGCCTATGATATCAAATCATCCTACGGAAATATATATATCCGTAAGAGTCCAAGATAGTTTAGTAAACAGTAGTAATGGTTTTAGTTGCCGAAAATGCCCTGGGTTATCCCTTGGCATTTTTTTTTGATAATGCCCACTGTATCAAATAATTTACTAGTATAGTTAATTCAATAGTTCTATCTTTCCGTGAGAATTATAAAATTAACTCTCTTATGAACGAGCTCACCAAAGCAGATGTAAAAGGACCGGTTATTGGTCTTTTTTTGATGATTATATTTACTTCTTTATGGGCAGTGATAGCCGAAATATCATTAAATAACAGGGACCATAAAATCCTGGGTGCAGTATTTGTGCTGATTATTATAACGTTGATTGCAAATTATATCAGGTCATTACTATTTTTAAAGAAACTTCCCGAACAGCCGGCTAAGGAATTTGATCCGGAAGCTGCGAAACGGAAAAAACAATTTCTCACCATTACAACACTTGAAGGTGTTGGTATCGGTATGAGTAACATTTTGCTGTCCATATTCCATTTACAAAAATATTTTATTCCCTGTATGGCCTTAATTGTAGGATTGCATTTCTTACCATTAAGCAAAGTATTCAATAGCAGGTTTCATTTTTATATGGGCTGTTATACCTCTTTTATTGCTCTTTTAGGTTTAATGTTTATCAGGTTTGAAGTTTTGCCGCCAGCTCTTATTGCGGCATTCGTATGTGTGGGATGCTCCCTTTGCACGATTGCTTTCGGAATAATGTTTATCACCCAGATCAACGCAAAAAGATTGTTAGCCTAAAATAGGGTATTAATACCCGAATCATTATATTGCATTATGGATCAATATGATAGCCGGGTTGATGATTACATCGCTAAAAGCGCAGATTTTGCAAAGCCTATTCTTACACATCTCCGTGATCTTGTGCACAGGGCCTCACCAGAATTAAAGGAGACAATGAAATGGAGTTCACCTTTTTTTGATCATGAAGGTCCCGTATGTCAGCTGGCAGCATTCAAACAGCACTGTGCGTTTGGGTTCTGGAAAGCTGCATTAATGGAAGACCCTAACCAGATATTAAATCAGCAGCCCGATACTGCCGGCAGTATCGGGCGTATTACCAGTCTTGCAGATCTGCCTGCAGCTGAAGTGCTAATAGCTTATATCCAACAGGCTTTATCGCTAAATTTGCAGGGCATTAAAGCTGCTCCCCGGGTTAAAGCTACCGCCGACAAAACCGCACTCTCCATTCCATCATATTTCACTGAAATACTAGATAAAAATTACCTCGTCAAACAACAGTTCGAAAAATTCAGTCACTCACAACAGAAAGAATACATCAGCTGGTTTGAAGATGCTAAAACCGAAGCTACCCGCAATAAACGTTTGGAAACAGCAACGGAATGGATTGAGGAAGGGAAAATAAGGAACTGGAAATATAAATAGTGATCCTATAAAAGATCTAATCAACAGGGATACAGAAATCAACGATATACTTCTTCTCCGGATGTTTCTCCGGGTCGTTGTGATAAATCTCGAAGCTATTTCTATCCGTTGTTTTATACCCGTTTTTGTTTAGCCAGATATATAACTCCGTCCAGGTTTTTCCGAAATCTGCACCCGCCAGCTCAAAATAGCCGACCACAAATTTCCCTTTGTCGATAGTACGCATACCAATTTCTCCGCCTGTTTCTACGGGTTTGTCTAACAATATACAAGCACTCATTCTCACTTTATCAGGCGCGGTAATCTTAAAACTGTCATGGTAAACTGTGATCATTTTCAAACCAGGAGAATCCATTAAACCCTTCGGTCCGGCCCAGGCCATCAGCCTTCCAAATGTAGCTGCTAAATTTGCCTGTCCTACGTGTGAGATATAAGCCAGGTTCAACAAAGGCATTTCTTTAATTTCAATATTTGCTTTCATTTTTATCATTGTTTGGTGATTATCAATGTCACAAATATATTTTTCAAAAATTACTATTTCTTGTCCGTTCTTGCTATTCACTTTACTGATCTTGCTAAATTTATCAGAGGAGTTGCGGAATTGAGTGGGACTGATACCGTAGAATTTTTTAAAGGCCCTGGTGAACGAGGAGTTACTGTTAAAACCGTATCTCAAAGATAATGATGTTATGGTCAGCTCCTTTTTCCTCATTAAAATTGAAGCTGCCTTTTCAATTCTTTTTCGGGTGATATAAACATTCAGAGATTCCTTTATTAGTGCTTTAAAAATTCTGTGGAAATGAAAAGGTGAATAACAGGCTATTGCAGCAATGATTTCGAGGGTCAACTCCTGATCTAAATGATGATCTATAAAGTCGATCGCCTTATTTATGCGGTTTGCATATTCAGCATGGATAATATCTTCTTTTTCCGTCATTAGTAAGAGCTAAGATAATGGAAATGGTAATTATTTAATCAGGATAACGTTAAGTCATTAATACAGTTTAACAAAACATTCATTGATCTTTAACTTTAATAATTATTAATTGATAAAAATATAATCTTTAAGGAGTAAGTGATATAAAACAGATAAATGATACTTTATGTATCGTAACCAGGCCCAATATGAAGAATAACTTGCAGCAACTTTATGGAAATATAGATATTTACCTGTTTGATCAGTTGCTGAAAGGCACTTTTGATGATTGTCACCGGGTTCTCGACGTGGGTATGGGTGGTGGAAGAAACCTTCCTTATTTTCTGCAAAACGGTTATGAGGTATACGGTGTTGATCCCAATGCTGATGCTGTAGCAAGCGTTAAACAATTGTCTGCGCTGCTGGCACCGGATAACTTGCTTGATAATTTTGTAGTAGCCTCAGCAGAGGATTTACCTTCAGAATCAGATTTTTTTGATTTAGCCATATGCAGCGCCGTGCTGCATTTTGCCAATAGCCACGAACAATTTGATGCAATGCTCCGTTCCATCTGGCGGGTAATTAAACCTGGTGGCTATTTTTTCGCCAGACTGGCATCTGATATCGGGATCGAGGAACTGGTTTTTGAATTAGGTGACGGTGGTGTTTACCTGCTGCCGGATGGTTCCACCAGGTACCTGGTAAACCAGGAAACTTTACTCCATTACACAGGTTTGCTTAATGGCGAATTGTTTGAGCCTATAAAAACAACCAATGTGCAAAATTTGCGGTGTATGACTACCTGGTGCCTTCGCAAGAGTTTTTAAGTCAGACTCATACTCAGTCTTACCATCTGTTAGCTTCAATAAGTTTGCCCAAAGGGTAATGCAATATCTATACGTACCAGAATTCAGCACAAAGCCGGCAGGAGTGAGGGTTATGTAAAATAATCGACCTGCAAAAAACGGGTGGCTCAATGATGAACCACCCGTTTATAATAACTATTTCTATCTGCTTACGTGATCACTGATAAAGGTAATGGTATTCTCTAAACAGTTCTTCCCGGATATTGCTCCAATGCAACCGTTAAACAATCCATCGCTTTGTTCAGATCGTCTGTATTCAGTACGTAGGCCATTCTCACCTCATTTTTACCAGAACCTGGTGAAGAATAAAAACCCGTAGCTGGGGCCATCATTACCGTCTCTCCATTCAATTGGAAATCTTCCAGCATCCATTGGCAGAATTTATCCGCATCGTCGATAGGGAACTTCGCAACCACATAAAATGCGCCACCAGGATTAGGGCAGAACACACCATCAATCGAATTTAAGCGAGAAACCAATGTATCCCTGCGTAGTGTATATTCTTTGTTAACTCCTTCAAAATAACTATCTGGCGTATCTACAGCAGCAGTTCCTGCGATTTGCTCCACTAAACCCGGACTCAGCCTTGCCTGTGCAAACTTCAATGCCGATTTAATTACTTCTTTATTCTTAGTGATCATGCAGCCTAAACGTGCTCCGCAAGCACTATATCTTTTAGATACCGTATCAAGGATAACTACGTTTTCTTCCAGTCCTTCTAAGTGCATTGGAGAAATAAACTCACGTCCGTCATAGCAGAACTCGCGGTAAGCCTCATCAGAGAACAAAAACAAGTCATACTTCACACATAATTCTTTCAAAGCTTCCAGCTCTTCTCTTGAATACAAATATCCCGTAGGGTTATTCGGGTTACAAATGATTATTGCTTTGGTTTTAGGGGTAATCAGTTTTTCGAATTCTGCGATCGGAGGAAGGGCAAATCCATTCTCAATGTAAGAAAGGATCGGTTTTACCACAACATTGCTCATGCAGGCAAAACCGTTATAATTCGCGTAAAATGGCTCCGGAATAATGATCTCATCACCTTCGTTTACGCAGGTTTGCATAGCGATGGTAATCGCTTCAGATCCGCCCATGGTCACCAAAATATCCTCTGGTGTGATGTCGTAACCTAATTTATTATAATATTCTGTCAGTTTAGTCCTGTAGCTTAAAGTACCCTCAGAGTCGGTATAAGCCCAAACATCAAAGTCAATGTTTTTGATTGCGTTTAACATTCCTTCCGGTGTAGCGATATCCGGCTGTCCGATGTTCAAATGATAAACTTTTTTACCCTCCTTTTTTGCTTTGGCAGCGAACGGGGTAAGCTTTCTTATAGGTGACGCGGGCATTGATATCCCTTTTTCTGAAATGTGTGGCATGGGGCAAAAATAAAAAACCTCGTTGATTAACGAGGTTTTAATAATAAAAATATTTTGGGTGATTATTTAGTTGCTGGTGCTACTGTTTCACCTTTAATGTACAATACTTTAGTAGTTGTTTTAGCATTTGAAGTAACCGTGATGCTTTTGCTAAAAGGTAATGGTGAACCTGCAGGTGTGTAAGTCACAGTAATTTTTCCAGATTCTCCTTTTTTAACAGGAGTCTGCGTATATTTAGGAACAGTACATCCGCAAGTAGTTTCTACCTTGGTTAAAATCAAAGGCTGATCTCCAACATTGGTGAAGGTAAAGTCTACAGTAACTGGTTTAGTCAACGAAATTTTACCGAAATCAAACGATTCTTTATCGAACTTAAATTCTGCTGGTTTGCTCTGTGCAAAAGTAGTAAGTGTAACACCTAAGACAAAGGTTAATAGTACAATTAGCTTTTTCATGTTTGTATGTTTTACACAAATTTAATGATTTCATTCGCAATTCAAAGAGATTAGCTAATATATATATTACGCTACTTGTCAGGTCGTAATTTAGAAAATATGTATCTTTGCCCAATAAACTTTTGTGCTTATGTTGTTAAATGATAAACTTACCACTAATCCAATTGATGCCTCAGAATTAAGTTTCGATGACTTTAAAAAGATCGTTGTTGAAGATTATAAAATTGCGTATGAGAGCAGACAAGCGAGTTTATTGGGCCGTAAGGAAGTCTTAACTGGCAAGGCTAAATTTGGTATTTTTGGCGACGGGAAAGAGCTGCCACAGATTGCCATGGCTAAAGCTTTTAAAAATGGCGACTGGCGTTCGGGTTATTACCGTGACCAGACTTTTGCTTTTGCTGCGGGCATCTGTACCATCAAGGAATTTTTTGCGCAATTATACGCGAACCCTAATGTAGAGGCCGATCCCGCGTCTGCAGGACGCCAGATGAACTGTCACTTTGCAACCCGTTCTTTAAACGAGGATGGCTCATGGAAAGACCTTACTGCGATGAAGAATTCTTCTTCGGATATTGCGCCTACAGGCGGACAAATGGCGCGTTTAGTAGGATTAGCTTATGCGTCTAAATTATACAGGCAAAACCCGGAACTGGATTACCTGAAAAACTTTTCTGTAAATGGTGACGAGGTAGCTTTTGGTACGATAGGGAATGCTTCTACTTCGGAAGGTGTTTTCTTCGAAGCGATCAATGCTGCGGGTGTATTGCAGATCCCTATGGCGATGTCGGTATGGGATGATGGTTATGGCATATCGGTTCCTGCAAAATATCAGACCACTAAAGAAGATATTTCTGAAATCTTAAAAGGTTTCCAGCGGGATGAAGACAACGCCGGTTTCGAAATTTATAAAGTGAAAGGATGGGATTACCCGGCTTTATGCGAAACTTACCAGCAGGCCATACAGGTTTGCCGTGATGAGCATGTTCCTGTATTGATCCATGTAACAGAGGTTACACAGCCACAAGGCCACTCTACTTCTGGTTCTCATGAGCGCTACAAAGACAAGGCAAGACTGGCATGGGAAAAAGAGTTCGACTGTATCCGCCAGATGCGTTTATGGATGCTGGAATCTGCGATTATCACAGAAGAAGACCTGCAGGTGATAGAAAATACAGCTAAAGAACTGGTTCGTGAAGCACAGAAAGAAGCCTGGAATGAGTTCCTTGCTGATATTAAAATAGAGAAAGAGGAGGCTTTGGAATTGATCAGGAATTTGCCTGGAACCAATCCTGCACTTAAAAAAATAACTGATACACTGGCAGGCACGCCAGATGCACAGCGTAAAGAATTAATCTCCGCTGCCAGGAAAGCGCTGCGTTTAACTGTAGACCAGCTAAGCCCTGAAAGAGCACAATTATTAGCCTGGTACGAGCAGGAGAAAGCGAGTAACGAAGAGCGTTACAACTCTAAATTGTTTACTGATGGCAACGAAACTCCTAGTAATATTGAAATAGAAGCAGCAGCCTATTCAGACAACAGTAAAATGGTGGATGGGAGAGAATTGCTGAATGCTTGTTTTGATGCCAATTTTGCGCGTGACCAGCGTTTGGTTGCATTTGGTGAAGACCTGGGGGCGATAGGTGATGTAAACCAGGGATTTGCTGGTCTGCAGGCAAAGTATGGAGAGTTAAGGATTTCAGATACCGGCATCAGGGAAATGACCATTGTTGGGCAGGGAATTGGTTTGGCCCTCCGCGGATTAAAGCCAATCGCAGAGATTCAATACCTGGATTACCTGTTATATGCGTTGAATATATTAAGTGATGATCTTGCCAGTTTGTCGTACCGTACTAAAGGCGGGCAGAAAGCACCGGTTATCATTCGTACACGTGGTCACCGTTTAGAAGGAGTATGGCACTCCGGTTCTCCGATTGCATTAATATTGGGCTCTTTACGTGGTTTACACCTATGTGTGCCGCGTAACATGACCCAGGCTGCCGGAATGTATAATACCTTATTAAGAGCGGATGAACCCGCTTTAGTGATCGAATGTCTCAACGGTTACCGTTTGAAAGAAATGATGCCTGAAAATGTTGGTGATTATACTGTACCACTGGGTAAAGCAGAAGTGATCAGAACAGGGACAGATATCACTATTGTTTCTTATGGTTCTACGCTTAGGGTAGTTGAAGAGGCTGCTGAAGAACTGGCAGAAATGGGTATCAACGTAGAAATCATTGATCCGCAAACCCTGCTACCGTTTGATCACGAACACTTATGCGCAGCTTCTTTAAAGAAAACAAATAAATTGTTAATCGTAGATGAAGATGTGCCGGGTGGAGGATCTGCCTATATTTTACAGCAAGTATTAGAAACACAAGGCGGTTATTACCATCTTGACGGACAACCGCAAACTTTAACTGCCAAGGCCCACCGCACCCCTTATGGTACTGATGGTGATTACTTCACAAAACCTTCCGTAGATGATGTAATTGAAACAGTTTATAACATGATGCACGAGCACAATAAAACCAAATTCCCTGCTATTTTTTAGGAGGAAAATTAGTAATATTCAAAACAGTATTTCAATCAAAAAAAGGCTTTAACGTTCAGTTGAAGCCTTTTTTTGTTCTATGTAACTAGGTTTGTCCAACATGTTCGAATTGTTATTTTGCCTGATTCATTTCCCTGGCATACTTCCGTAATAGGTAAAGAAGAATCGGTGTATGGTATATTTGTATTACTTAATATTCAAAATTAAAGATCATTGGACATCATACGTGCAAATCAGAAGGAGGTGCAGAGTTCGTATTAATAGATGAGGTTGGCCAGATGAAATTCGAAGGGCCCACAGTTGAGGAGTATCTCTATGCTGCAGGACTAAGAAACTCGTCAGGCGAGATCATCTAAAAAAAAGTTAGGTAGCGTTTTCATGACCTTCTAATGCGTTTCAGCATTAGGCAGTCATGAAAACGCTACCTAACTTTTTTATGAGGCGAAGCGAAACCAGAAAAACTCCTCTGTTCTCTAACTGGTTTCGCTCAGCAAATAATCTAAGCAGTTACAACCGTTTATTCTGATTTAACAGTTTACGCGGCTGTTACAACTGGCTAGCTCTATTTCGTAATAACTGATCGGCCAATACCAACGCCGCCATTGCTTCTACAATAACTACGGCTCTTGGTACTACACATGGGTCATGCCTGCCTTTACCTTTGATCTCTGCCGCTTCGCCCGCCGCATTAACCGTTTGCTGATTATGCATAATCGTAGCTACCGGCTTAAAAGCAACTGTAAAGTTGATCTCCATTCCGTTCGAGATACCACCCTGGATACCACCCGAAAAGTTAGTCAGCGTTTTCGGGCTCTTTCCATTGGTAAGAAAGATATCGTTATGTTCCGACCCTCTCATCTCACTTCCAGAGAAACCGGAACCATATTCAAATCCGTGAACAGCGTTAATGCTCAGCATCGCTTTTCCAAGATCTGCATGAAGCTTATCAAATACAGGTTCGCCTAAGCCCGGGGGACAATTATTGATTACACAGCTGATTTTACCGCCAACCGTGTCGCCATCTTTCCTTACCTCATCAATAAATTGGATCATTTGCTTCGCAATTGCCGGATCTGCGCAGCGCACGATATTATCTTCGCGTTGTGCCAGCAGTTCTTCGAAAGGAAGATTGTCAAGATTTGGTGCATTGATCGTCCCTACCGCAGAAACATGTGCAAAAACAGTAATGCCGTAATGTTTTAGCAATAACTTTGCAATTGCCCCCGCAGCTACCCTCGCGGCAGTTTCCCTTGCCGAAGATCTTCCGCCGCCTCTGTGGTCGCGAATGCCATATTTAGCATCATAAGTATAATCAGCATGCGAAGGACGGTAAACAGTCTTATTGTGCTCGTAATCTTTAGACCGGTGATCTTCATTAGGGATCAGCAATGCAATAGGTGTACCCGTACTCTTTCCTTCAAATATTCCTGAAAGAATCTGCACTGTATCACTTTCCTTGCGCTGCGTAGTAATTTTTGACTGTCCCGGTCTGCGTTTGTCCAGTTCCTCCTGGATATACCCGATATCAATCGGAAGCTGCGCAGGGCATCCATCAACAATAACCCCAATAGCTTCACCATGTGATTCCCCAAAAGTAGAAATCCTGAATAAATGCCCGAATGTATTACCTGCCATGTATTAATATTTTAAAAATTAGTTAAGCTTAAAAGCTTAAATCTATTCGTTGAACTATTCGATCATTGCGGTCTAAGCCGGATCTGTGCTACAGTAAACTATAGCTCTTTTACCGTAAAACCAGCTTTCTCTAAATCTTTCCAGAAATCAGGATACGATTTTTCAACCACCTGGTAATCCTCAATCTCTACCTCTTTGATCAGCAGGCTTAGCGGAGCAAAAGCCATCGCCATACGATGATCATCGTAAGTACTGATGGTTATTTTCTCCGGAAAATGAAGTCCGCTGCAATCTAACGTGTAAACCTCGTTTTTCTCCACTAAAAATACGCCGATTTTCGCCAGCTCATTTTGCAGTGCCAATACCCTGTTTGTTTCTTTGATTTTCAAAGTTTCCAGACCAGTAAAAGCAAGGTTTAACCCTTTTGCTGCTGCGCAAACAATGATCGTTTGTGCCAGATCAGGACAATCCTTAAGGTTCATTACTGCGGTGATCGCTTGCCCAGGAGCAGAAACCAGCTGTATACCATTGCTGATATGCGAAGTGCTTACCCCAAGATCTACCATGATCCGCTGGATTTCACTATCACCTTGCAGGCTTTCCTCTTTAAGGTTAGGCAGCGTAATCGATGCTTGATCGGCCAGTGCAGCAATGCTGTACCAGTAAGATGCAGCACTCCAGTCAGGTTCTACCGTAAGCGAAGCTTCCAGGTGCTGCTGATGTGGAATATGAATTGTATCGTTATCCCATGTATGCGAAATACCTACCGTTCCCAGCATGTTCAGCGTCATTTCCAAATACGGTCTCGACGTTAATCCCCCTTCAATATGAAGAGAAAGTCCTGCTGGTAAAGTGGGCGCAATAATCAGCAATGCAGACAGATACTGGCTGCTCACATTTCCCTTAATCGTAACCTCAGAAAGTGTACCGCTTAAACCACCATTGATCAGCAAAGGCGGATAACCTTCGTTTTTTTCATAAGAAATATCCGCGCCTAAAGACCGCAAGGCATCAACAAGAATACCGATAGGGCGTTCCTGCATCCTGCCAGAACCCGTTAGCGTAAACTGCTGCGGTAGTGTCGACAAATAAGCGGTCAGAAAGCGCATAGCTGTGCCGGCATGACCAACATTAACTAGTTTTCTTTCTTCCTGAACTGCGGTTTCTGCCACATCTGCGGTAGCAGACAGATCAGTTACTACAGTGTTTCCAGTTGTTAAACCTATCTTCGCTGCTTTCGCAGAACTGTCCAGATCAGTCAGTATCCTGTTTAAAATAACCGTATCTGCGGCGTCCGACAAATTATGGACAGCTACTACACCTTTGCTGAGTGCAGCAATTACCAGTGCCCGGTTGCTCTCACTCTTAGAGCCGGTCAGGTGAATTGCTGCATCGATATCTCTTTGTCCCTCAAAGGAAACAACTGCATTTTCCTTCATTAATTATGATTTAACAGCTGCAGCCTCTTCAGCCACTTGTTCGTCAGTTTTACCTTCGTTCATGATCTCCGTTTGTTTTCTGATTGATTCACCGTGAACCAGTTCTAAAAACTTCTCCGTAAAACCAATATCTAATTTCACCGCTCTTGCAAAAGCACTTCCTTTTTGAAGGATTTCATCCCAACGGTTAACTTGTAAGATCGTTACTTTATTATCTCTTTTGTATAAACCGATTTTTTCTACTATAGCCATACGCTCACCTAATTTCTGAATCAGGATATCATCAATTGCATCGATTTTTCTACGTAATTCCGCTAATTTATCTACAAAAGCCTCATTGTCAGATTCTGGCTCACGTAAACTTAACCTGTCTACCAATTCGCTTAAAGCTGCTGGTGTAACTTGTTGTTTTGCATCAGTCCAGGCAACAGAAGGGTCGATGTGAGATTCGATCATTAAGCCCTGCATATCTAAATCAAGAGCTTTCTGAGCGATGTAAGGGATCAGTTCGCGGTTTCCGCAGATATGTGACGGATCATTGATAATCGGTAATTCCGGGCAAAGTGTTTTTAACTGGATAGCTAATTCCCACATTGGTTCGTTACGGAAAGATGTTTTCTCATATGAAGAGAACCCACGGTGGATAGCACCGATTTTAGTGATACCAGCATTGTTAATGCGTTCTAGTGCACCAATCCACAAAGAAATATCAGGGTTTACCGGGTTTTTAATCAATACAGGGATATCATGACCTTTCAAAGCATCAGCAATTTCCTGTACCGTGAACGGGTTCGCTGTAGATCTTGCGCCGATCCATAAAATGTCTACGCCAGCTGCTAAAGCTTCTTCTACGTGTTTTGCCGTTGCAACTTCTACTGCTGTAGGCAGTCCGGTTTCTTCTTTAGCTTTTTTCAACCATTCTAAACCTATACTTCCGATTCCTTCGAATTCTCCCGGACGGGTACGGGGTTTCCAGATACCTGCTCTTAATACAGATACTTTTCCAGTTGCTTTCAGCAGATGTGCTGTAGCTAATAACTGCTCTTCAGTTTCTGCACTGCATGGTCCAGAAATGATAAGCGGCTCATTGGTAACGTTTAACCAGCTCTCTAACGGCTGGATGTTTAAATTCAATTTCATGATTAAGGAGTTTTAATGGGTTTTCAAATTGTGTTGTATGTTCAGGGCTTTAGTTAAACTGTATCGTTTTTCAGATACTCGCCCATAATGTTAAAATTAACAGTGTATTTAAGTGCTTTGCGGATAGCGGTGTCGTATTTTTCTTGCGCTGACCATTCGAGGTCGACATAAAAATAGTATTCATTTCTTTTGCCCAGTACCGGCATTGATTGGATCTTGCTCAAGTTCACTTCATGGTCGGCAAAAATATTCAGTACCTTACTTAGCGCACCAACCTGGTTACCAGTTTGGAATACGATCGAAGCTTTGCTTACTGGCGAAAGATCTTCTGTTTTATCGTTCTTTAAAATCAGGAACCGTGTGTAATTTTTTTTGTTCGATTCGATCCTTCTTTCTAATATGTTTAAGCCATATAATTCAGCAGCTAAAGAGTTGGCAACGGCTACGGTATCAGTTAGTTGTTCATCACGTATTTTCTTTGCACAAGCGGCAGTATCACTGCTTTCCACAATCGTGAGGTGAGGCAGCTCGTCAAAGAAATCGATGCACTGGCGGATGGCAATAGGGTGGGAGGTAACGAATTTCACATCTTCCAGTTTTACACCCGGAAGTGCCATTAAATGAAGCTGAATAGGTAAGTAGACTTCTCCAACTACAGCAAAGTTGTATTCTCTGATCAAAGTGTAGTTAGGTAAAAGACTACCAGCGATAGAATTTTCGATTGCCATAACAACGTAATCGGCTTCATTAGCTTCCAGGCTTTCGCAAGTTTGTTTAAAAGATTTGCATTCAACAGTTTGAATGTCATTGCCAAAGAATTTGAAAGCAGCTTCTTCGTGAAAAGAGGCTTTTATGCCCTGGATTGCTACGCGTCTTACTTGTTTCATTATATTGATTGTCTGCTTAAAATTTTGCCCTAAAAAAAAAGTCCCGGCTAGAGGCCGGGACTTTTTATATACAATTTATGTTGTTTTCATTTGTTGCATATCAGTCCCGGCTCTTACTAAAATAGTAGAAGTAACCAAACCAATATGTAGTGATGTTTCTCATCTTTTTTTATAATCGGGAAATTAAAAGCATTCCCTTATGTTGTATTTGTTTTTTTCAAATGTAGTAACAAAATTTAATTTGTCAATAGTAAAATAAAAAAAATTATTTTTTGTGCTGTTTGTCCTGATGGCTGAAATCTGGTCAAATTACTAAATCAATAAATAATGACAGTTAAAACAAACGTTATTTCCGAATATCCTAATCACCATGGGAATTGTTGTAAATAATGGAAATCAGTTGCTATGAAAATTCGAAAAATAAAAAATAGATGATTGTTTAATAAAGTGATGTGCGGAGAGAGATCGAGGGTTATTTCCCTGATTTCATCAGTTCTTTCTGCATAATTTTTGCAGTTTGTGAGCTGCCATTATGACTCCACCCTGGCGGATAAAGCATGTATTTAATTTTATTTATAAGCCCAGGAGCACGTTTCATATCGCCCGACATGGCCTTAAATTCGTGGAATACAATATTGAGCGGCCCCATATCTTATGGTTGTTTAGTAAGGCCGTAAACGATTTTCTCTTCTGGGACTTCTTCCTGGAAAGTACCAAATATCCTGTCCCATATAATCAGCACCATCCCCATGTTTTTATCCAAATATTTTAGGTTACTGGCATGGTGCACCCGATGATGAGAAGGGGTGACCAATATAAATTCTATTACCGGGTTTAGTTTTCCGATCGCCTGAGTATGTACGGCATTACCATACAGCTGCGTAACGAGGTAAGCAAATAAGATATCAAAAGCCGAGAATCCCATAAAAGCCAGGGGCAAATAAAAGAAAACACGATAAAGCGGTTCGAAAACTGTAGAACGGAATCCTGTGGTGAGGTTAAAATGGGGCGAAGAGTGATGCGTAACATGCATGGCCCAGAAAAACCGGATATAATGACCGGATGTATGTAATATCCAGTATAAAAGATCCTGTGCCAGTACCAATACTACCCAATAGATAAACACATTGCCGATTTCAAAGAGGCGGAACTGGTAGCAATATTGCAGCAAAAAGAAAGTTGCTGTTTTAGTAGAGAGGTTAACGAGAAAGGCGAGAGCCATCAGGTAAACGTTATTCCAGGTATCTCTGCCGGAATAACGTTTGGTATCATGTGCGTAACTCACATACATTTCCACCATGGAAATGAGGACCAGCAGTCCAAACAGGAGGGTTACAGCTATATTTTTAGTCTCATGAAGCATAAGTTAAGTTGTAATATTCCAGGCTTTCCTGGATATCACTTGCCGAAACCCTGCAGTTATAAGTGCAATCGCCAATACTTTGTAATAGAGAAAACAGGATATTCCCATGTTCGTTCTTTTTATCGCTCTGCATTAAAACTGAAAGCTGATCAAATGACTTCTCTTTAATTTTATATTTTGGGTATACACTCGAAATGTAAAGACGGATTTCCGCAAGTTCATCTTCGGTCAGAGTACTGTTTTTGTGAGACAGATAAGCTTCACAGATCATGCCAATAGCGATAGCTTCGCCATGGGTCAGTGGTTTTTTATCTTTACTCAGCGAATAGCTCTCTACAGCATGGCCAATCGTATGTCCGAAATTCAGGATTTTACGTCTTGCTTTTTCTTGCGGATCTTCTGTTACTACCTCGTTTTTGATCTCTACAGAACGGTGGATATCCACAGTAGTTATCTTTGTATAACTTGTTTCTTTTAATTTGTAATAATAGTCGCGGTCTGCAATTAATCCGTGTTTGATCATTTCTGCAAATCCGGACAGCATTTCTCTCTTTGGTACTGTTTTCAGAAACTCTGCCTCAATAAATACAGCCTGAGGCAAACTAAATGTGCCTACCATATTTTTGACGTTGTCGATATCAATCCCTGTTTTGCCACCTACAGAGGCATCAACCTGCGATAATAAAGTAGTCGGAATATTGATAAAATCAACACCGCGTTTATACGTTGAAGCGACAAAGCCACCCATATCCGTGATCACGCCACCACCTAAATTAATGATCAGGCATTTACGGTCGGCCCCAAAATCAAGCAGCGTTTTCCAGATACCGATACAAAAATCAATGTTTTTGTTCTCTTCTCCGGGATCGGTCTCAATCAGGTCAAACCCGCTGAAATCATCCAGCATATCCCTGAACACCGGTAAACAAGCTTCGGCGGTATTGCGATCTGCAAATACAAAAATATTACTGTATTTTTCCTGGCCGATCAGTTCCATCAGTGGTGCCAGCCGGGTATCAAAATATATGCTGTGCCCAGCACTTTCAATCGTATTCATTATACTACCTTGATTTGATTGCCCATAAAATCAACTACATCACCCACACGTACTTTCAAACGCTTACGGTAATCTACATTGCCATTATATTTAACCAAACCATCTTCAACTACGGTTTGTGCTTCACCACCGCTTTGTACTAATCCGGTTGCTTTTAACAACGAAATCATGGGAATAAACTCGCCTTCTAATTTAAATTCTATCATTGTACTGCAAATTTACAATTATTTATAAAGGGTTTTACCTTTGATCGTCACGGAATTTATATTTTTGCAACCGTTTGACTAAACACATCAAAGGAAATGCAAGTATCCTCAGGGAAAAAAATAAATTTTGATAACACGGAGATCGCTTTTCGTAACAAATCAAAATCAGAACTAAACAGTGCTTACTGGTTATTTAAGATAATGAGCAGTAATTTTCTGACTCAGGTTGGTCCGCCTGTAACCAATATGTTCCTGAACATTGGTCTGCCAATACAGGGACTGATCAAGTCGACCATTTTCAAACAATTCTGCGGCGGAGAAACGATTGCCGAATGTGAAACCACTATAGGACTGCTAGCTAACAGCAAAGTAGGTACGATCCTGGATTACTCTGTAGAAGGAGAAGAAGAGGAGCACGTATTCGACTTTACCTGTGCAGAGATTATCCGTACGATAGACCGTGCCGCGGGTGATAAGCGGATCCCGATCACTGTCTTTAAGGTTACCGGGATCGCGCGTTTTGCTCTACTGGAGAAACTTGATGCTAAACAGGCACTTTCGGCTGAAGAACAGGCGGAGTTTGACCGTGTTAAAACCCGTTGTGAACGTATCTGCCGTACAGCGTTTGAAAAAAATGTACCAGTAATGATCGATGCAGAAGAAAGCTGGATCCAGAAAACCATCGATATGTTAGCATTAGACATGATGCTGCTATTCAATAAAGAAAAGCTGATCGTTTATAATACTTATCAAATGTACCGTCATGATAAACTGGCCCATCTAAAAGCTGACCATCTGGTGGCTAAAGAAGCCGGATTTATATTGGGCGGTAAAATTGTCCGTGGTGCCTATATGGAGAAAGAGCGTAAGCGTGCTGCAGAAAATGGATATCCTTCGCCTATCCAGCCGGATAAGGCAAGTACCGATAAAGATTATAATGCTGCGATTACTTATTGCGTAGAAAATGTGGACCAGATTGGTGTAGTTTGCGGTACGCATAATGAGACCAGCTGTAAAGTATTGGCCGAATTACTGGATACGCACAATATCGACCATAACCATCCGCATGTTTATTTTTCCCAATTATTGGGAATGAGTGATAACCTGAGTTTTAATTTATCAGATGCTGGATATAATGTTGCAAAATACGTACCTTATGGTCCGGTGAAAGCGGTGATGCCCTATCTTTTCAGACGTGCGCAGGAAAATACTTCCATCGCAGGTCAGACCAGCAGAGAGCTGGACCTCATCCAGCGAGAAAAAAGCAGAAGAAACTCTTAAAATTTGTTATTTGATAATGACGAGTCAGTTCAGGACCTATATTGGTTCTGGCCTGACTCGTTATGCGTTATGAATTGACTGCTATAGGAGACCTAAAGCGGTCTTTCTTCTTTTACCCATGCTCTACCCATCCTTTACCGTTCCTCTACCCATCCTTTACCCCCGGGGGTAAAGGATGGGTAGAGGAACTGTTTAAGAAAGGCAGTAGTAAAAGGACTACAAATGGACTGCTAAAGCAATTCATCCACACCTCTTATACTACAGTAGCAGAACCGTAATACTATTAAGCCATAAGCAGATATATCGAGAGTATTTGTATAGTAGGAACCACTATTTGGAAATATAGTCGTATAAATATAAAGAATTTTCTCTTAATACTTGCCGCAATAATTTTATCGGGGGGCGCATCAACGGGAAGATCGTGCAAAGGCCGTCATCCAAAATTAAATGGTGACGGCCTTTTATTGAAATCAAATTATTAATTATTCGGGCAGGCTTAATTAAGCTGTATGATTTTGATTTTGCATTGCTGCCGCCGCATCAATACCTAATCCGCTTGCAATGGCCATTCCCAATCCTATATCTGCTCTGAACCAATGGCATAGCTGTAAATTGATTATCTGTGCCCTTTTAGGTCCGCTGATGCCACTCATTGCACCAACAATATTGCTGATTAAGTTTTTGCGGTCTTCATCACTAATAAAAAAAACTGGAAGGATAGATTTTTAGCAGCAGAATAATAAGTCATCTGCTGCAAAAAATAATAGAAGCATTAGCATCCGCAAATCATATTTACAAATCTTTAGTGTTCTTTAATCTTGCTCTGTACTGTGTGATTTCAATAAATAATTGCTGAGCATCAATATCCAAAGCCGAAGCAGTAAGGTAAATCAGCAGATTTCCTTCTGCGTCATTAGCACCATTTACAGCTATACCAGATAGCTTTTTGCGGATAATAGGTGTATAGTGATCAGGTTTATTTACAACAAGTGTTATCAGCGTATCACCTCCCATTTTATTAACGGTCATATCGCTGATGTCCTCCCATAAAATTAATCCTGCCGCTTTACTCATTGCTGTTACCTTTGCAGTAATCCCTTCTTTATCCAGCACGAGTAGCGGAGCGGTATCTTTCAGCGAGAGCAGCATTTTGATGATGACAAAAGCTAAGATCAAACTGAATATGGAAGATATCGCAATTCCTTTTGTACTTACTGTGCTTGTGAACAGGCCGATACTATAGACTAAAATCACTACCATTACCAGCAAAATTCCCGAATAAGTAAGGATGAGATTGATCGTTTTTTTTCTATTTCTATAAAATTCCATATTAAATTATCTTTAGGTTTTTGAGCAATTATTTCCAGTCCACATTTAAGTTATTCTCCTCTGCGAAAACCTTACCTTTTGCCAGTAATGATGCATATTTTTTTTCAAATTCAGCATTGTATTTTTGTGCAACAGACTGCATCAATTCCTCTCTTTTTGCTTGCGGTGCTTTAGTGTCGCATAGTTTTGCGTAAGCTATATATTCGTTTTTATAAACGGGTATTACATACTCATATAATGCTATCGATTGTGCTTTGATATCCTTTCTGAGGTCATCATTTGCAGATAAAGCCTTGATGTCAGTCAGCGATTTTTCCATGTACAATATATTATTTCTCACTTGCTCCGCCGCCTCATTGCCTTTTTTCTTACTGGATGGGATGTCGGCAAATTCAAGTGTCTGATCGTTGATCTGATTAGCAAGTGCAGGTGTTCCGAAATTTGAAATGGTATTGGTATTTAATATAGCAGTGCCAAAAAATTTGTCCGGGGTCTCTGAACAGGATTGTAATAACACGGCAAGGGTAAGAACCAATGAGAATGATAATCTGGAAGAAAACGTAAAAGTATTTGTCATATAAATAGTTAATTAGTGAGTATTTCTAAAGTGATTAGCATAAATAAATACTAAATTTATTTTATCCCTTCAAAAACTAAGCCTGTTATACCAATAATTTATTTGTTATTTATACTGTTCTGATTATCTGTCATTTTTATTTATAATTACACAGGATCCGGGTGCAAATTGATGTTGATTGTGTTGGAAACTGCATCATCTTTTTTACGTCAAACCCAAATTTAATGCTTGCATACGATCGTTTTGATAACGATTACCAGGTGCAGCTAAAGTTTCAATACTTAATTTACTTAGATAAGCTCTGCTTTATATAACTTATCTTTACATCCATCAGCGCTTCTCATGGTAACAGACAAATTTAAGATCCCTCCTTTTCCCGCTATTCTATTATCGATAGTCAGTGTTCAAGTCGGTGCCGCACTTGCAAAAGGACTGTTTCCCATATTAGGCGCTGCAGGAACCACGACGATACGAATTGGTATTTCAGCGCTAATTCTTTTAGCGTTTAACAGGCCAAATATAAAAAAGCTGACCAAAATACAGTGGAAAGCAATTCTTCCTTATGGGCTTTGTCTCGGGGCAATGAATGGTATTTACTACCTGTCGTTGTCACGTATTCCACTCGGACTTGCCGTGGCACTGGAATTTATTGGTCCGCTGATGCTATCTGTTTTCTCGTCTAAAAGGATGATAGAGTATTTATGGGCAGTACTGGCTATAATAGGCATTGCATTGATCACTCCGTGGAATGGTGAAGGGGCCGACCTTTTCGGTATAATTATGGCTTTACTAGCGGGGGTATTCTGGGCAGGTTATATTGTACTTGGCAAACGTACATCGGCCGTAATAGATGGTTCACAAGCGGTTACTGTAGGCATGGTGTTCGCGATAGCAGTCATTTTGCCCTTTGGTATCGCTGATGGCGGCCTGGCAAATTTCACAACTGCAATGATTCCCTCAGCTATTGCCCTGGGATTATTGTGCAGTGCAATACCCTTTTCCCTCGAAATAGGTGCACTGAAACATATGCCAGCAAAAACATTTAGTATCTTAATGAGCCTGGAACCCGCTGTTGCTGCTATTTGTGGAGTATTTATGCTGAAAGAGTTTCTTTCTGTGGTAGAATGGCTCGCTGTGGTATTAATAGTGATTGCAAGTCTTGGCGCTACCCTTACGGGGAAACCAGAGAAACAGCTGATTCAGTAAGCAAAATTTATCAGCCAATAAATGTAAAATTAAATGAGATAATATAACTATCAAATGTCAACCAGCTTATTACTGCAAAATATTGCAAAGCACATCCAGCTGACCGAAGAAGAAACTATCTTCTTTTCGTCCTTAATAGTCAGCAGGAAACTCTCTAAAAAGACGTTACTTTTAGCAGCTGGTCAGGATTGCCGCTATCTCAGCTATGTCGATTCCGGAGCACTGAGATCTTACTTCGTAGATAAAGATGGTAAGGAATCTACAATTATGTTTGCTATTGCCGACTGGTGGATTACTGATATGTATTGTTATTTGAATCTAAAGCCAGCAATGATGTACATTGAAGCTATAGAGGACAGCAGCATAACTCAAATCAGCAGATCAAATTTTGACCAGTTATTAAACAAGATCCCGAAGTTCGAAAAATTCTTTAGAATACTGATGCAAAATGCCTATACCAGGGAACAGTTAAGGATCATGGAAAACCTGTCATCAACAGCACAGGAAAGATATGATAACTTCCTGATCAAATATCCCCAGATCGTAAAACAGGTGACGCAAAAACAAATTGCTTCCTATCTGGGAATTACCCCGGAATTTTTAAGTACACTAAAAAAATCCAAATCGAAAAACCATTCTTAAGGTATCTTAAGTTTTTACTTGAAATATTTTATTCTCTTTGTAAAAAAGGAAAATATATGTTGATATTAATTGCAGGCCCTTACAGAAGCGGCACTAACGACGACCCTGTTTTGATGAAACAGAATTTAAGTAACCTCGAAGCTCTTGCCGTACCGATATTTAGAAAAGGGCATATTCCAATGATTGGTGAGTGGGTGGCTTTGCCGCTGATCCAACTTGCTGGTTCCACACAAACCGGCGACGAGATCTGGAATGAAATCCAGTATCCCTGCGCGCACCGTTTACTGGAAAAGTGTGATGCTATTCTACGGATTGAGGGTGCATCAAAAGGTGCAGATGAAGATGTCAGGATCGGTAAGGAAAGAGGATTAAAAATTTACTATCACATAGATGAAGTACCAGATGCAGGGTAGCCAGGTAACAATACTCAAAACGGAAGTATTATCTGCGAACTGGTATACTTTGCGAAAAATCACTTATTCTTATCTTCAACAGGATGGTTCATCAAAAACCGTCAGCAGGGAAGCGTATGACAGGGGAAATGGTGCGGTAATCTTATTGTATAACATAGTAGTTGGCAAAGTGATTTTAACCAGGCAGTTTCGTTTGCCCACTTTTATCAATGGAAATGCTACAGGTATGCTGATAGAAGCCTGTGCAGGTTTACTCGACAATGATAATCCTGAAGAATGTATCAAACGTGAAACAGAAGAGGAAACCGGATACAGAGTAACAGATGTTAAAAAGATATTCGAGGCCTATATGTCGCCGGGTTCAGTTACCGAAATCTTGCATTTTTTTATTGCGGCCTATTCAAAAACTATGAAAGTTGGTAATGGAGGCGGTTTAGCAGATGAAGAAGAAGATATTGAGGTGTTAGAGTTACCTATTAATGATGCAATGGAAATGATAAACACAGGCGAAATTAGGGATGCCAAAACCATCATGCTTTTACAATACATCAAACTTCAGCATATTTTAGCCTGATCATAAATCTTTATGCCCTCCAAAGATCTTGATAAATCACACGCATAGATTCTGCCGGTGAATTCGGAATATTCTTCTGAACAATTCACTTTGCATTATCGTCTTGACACTTACGCAGCGAAATTGTTTTCCGCTGCGTATTGCATTATCTGTGTCCAGTGTTTTTGATCCTGTAAACGCAACAATACGATTGGCTGCTTATTTTCACGCTTTTTTATCGGATATGGAATAAAAAATATATTTTTACCAGCAAACCGCAGAAAACATGAAAATATTTGCAGTCCGTTTAAGGTTTTAAAACCAAGGACTCCACCTTCCCAAAACAGCAATTATTTAGCAATTCCCGCTAATATGGTTTATCTATTTCATTTTATCTACCTTTTATGTCAGATCAGCATAAAGCCCCAATGGGCAAGCTATCTCAAATTTCTAATTTGATCAAACAATCGCTCAACGGCAAAGAACTCGACTTTACACAGGGCAGCATTCGTAAGGCGGTGATATTACTGTCTATACCGATGATGCTCGAAATGGCCATGGAATCCGTTTTTGCATTAGTAGACCTTTACTTTGTAGGACACCTCCACAATAGCAGCCATGCTATCCAGACTGTTGGGTTAACAGAGTCTGTGCTTACTGTGATTTATTCATTAGCTGTAGGAATGAGCATGGCTGCAACAGCAGTGGTAGCCAGGCGTATTGGCGAAAAAAACCCGGACGCTGCTGCTAAAGCTGGGATACAGGCCATCATAATTGCTTTTGCTATCAATCTGATCATCAGCATTGCCGGATTCATTTATGCAACGGATATTTTATTGCTGATGGGCGCTTCGACAGAAACAGCATCGCAAGGCACACCTTTTATTAAAATTATGATGGGGGGCAGTATTATTATTGTGCTGCTATTCCTGATCAACGGGATTTTCAGAGGAGCCGGCAATGCAGCAATAGCGATGAAAAGCCTGTGGATCGCCAACATAGCGAATATCATATTATGCCCATTATTGATCAACGGACTTGGTCCAATACCTGCATTTGGGTTAACAGGGGCAGCAATAGCTACAACTATAGGCAGAGGCCTGGGTGTAAGCTACCAGATTTATCAGCTCAGCAACGGTAAAAGCCGGTTAAAAATCCAGCTATCTTATTTTATTCCGAATTGGGAACAAATCAAAGCTTTACTAAAAATTGCCACACCCGGTATTTTTCAGTTTGTTATTGCCTCCTGCAGCTGGATATTTCTGGCACAGGTAGTAGCTACCACCGGCGGTGATCATGGATCGGCTGGTTATCAGACAGCCTTAAGGCTGATGATGTTTTTTATGCTCCCCGCCTGGGGAATGAGCAATGCCGCTGCAACGCTGGTAGGGCAAAACCTGGGTGCAAAGCTGGTAGAGAGAGCTGAACAATCCGTGCTAAAAACGGCGAAGTATGTAGCAATTTACATGGCTACAGTTATGGTAATCACTTTTGTGGCCAGCCATTACTTAATTTCATTTTTCACCAACGATAGCCAGATACGGGAAGTTGCCACCCAGGCATTGTATATTTTAAGCAGCGGCTATATCCTTTATGGGATGGGTATGGTACTGATCAGTACGTTTAATGGTGCCGGGGATACCTGGACACCAACATTGGTTAACCTTTTCGGCTTTTGGATGTTCCAGATCCCCTTAGCTTTTGTGCTGGCAAAACATTTTGAAATGGGCCCTACAGGTGTATTTATTGCCATACCAGTTGCCGAAACGGGTATCGCTTTAGCAGGCTACATCCTTTTTAAAAAGGGAAGATGGAAAACTATTAAGGTATAATATGAACCATAACACTGACCACCTGTATTTTAAGTAAAAAACAGAAAACATCTGCGTTATTCTTACTGGTAAAGCGCTTCAGTATTAACTGAAGCGCTTTTATACTCGTATTTTATTATGACTTTGGAGCGTACTTCACTTCTTCGAAAGGTTGTACCAATACCCACCCTTCACCAGTAAATTCCAGCTGGAAGGATTCACCGCTCCCCCTGCCGATGAATGAACCGAATGTAAGATTGGTTTTTATGTTAGGAGATAAGTTTTCGGACCAGGCTACTGTTGCGTTCGGATCTGTATATACGGGCTGTCCAGCACTTACCCTTAAGAGAATCGGCTCTCCATGAGTGGTAATCGCAATATATCCCGAACCAGATAACTTAACTTGGAACAATCCTCCTGACAGCATTCCCGCCACGCTTTTAAGCATTTTTATTTCATTGGTAATGCTATCTTCCAGTGCGAGCACATCATTTCCATTTACAAAAATTGCTTCATTTTGCAGTTTGATGATTTTCACTTTTTTCCCTTCATCAGCCAGGTATAATTTTCCGCTTCCGGTAGCATACATTAACGAAGCACCTTCTCCGGAGAATGCCTTTTTAAGCAGTCCACCCAAGCCCTTACTTAGCATTCCCTCTCTTTTAAAATCAATATTACCTATATAGGCAACCATAGACCCTGCTTTTGCCATTATTTGCTGGTTTTTCAGGTTTACCTCCAGCATGGCTGGTTTTTCCAACTCAAAGAAATCGTTTTCATTTGGGTCTTCTGCTGCTTCCAGGATAAACTCACTCAATGTGTATTCTCTTTTGTCCATAGTTGATTGTTTAATTTATATTCACAATTTATCATAATTTTATAAACTTAAACTATAAAAGAAGTATTATTATTACTAATCGACCCCTGCTGCCTGATTGAACAACCAGAATAATATTTTTAAGTGGCAATACACATGGTATTAAACATTTGCGGAGGCTCCACGATTAGACGAACCTCCTTGACAAACGGGTCAGGCTCACGTAAATTAACGATATAAAGTAATCAACAAAAATGAAATTAACAGATAATGATTTGATTAACAATAATTTAAAATATTGGCATGTTGATCGCATAGTAGTAATCGATTCCAATTAAATAATAAAGACCAAGGGCATATGTGCTGATAAGGAATAGCCTGAACTTATGAAGTTTAAAAATGGATCACAATCATTGTGAATTGTATAACATATTAATAAATAAAACTAACATGAAAATTACTGTAAAAGACGGAACTGAAATTTATTACAAAGACTGGGGCACAGGACAGCCTATCGTATTTCATCATGGATGGCCATTATCCGGCGATGACTGGGATGCACAAATGATGTTTTTCCTTGAAAAGGGATACAGAGTGATTGCACATGATCGCAGAGGGCATGGCAGATCGAGCCAGGGTTCTATCGGTCATGACATGGAAACCTATGCAGCTGACGTAGCAGAACTGACAGCATTTCTGGATTTAAAAGATGCTATACACGTTGGTCACTCTACAGGCGGCGGTGAGGTGATCCACTATACTGCAAAGTATGGTAAAGACCGTGTTGCCAAAGCGGTATTGGTTAGTGCAGTAACACCTGTTATGGTGCAAAGTGATAGTAATCCTGAAGGAGTGCCTATGTCTGTTTTTGATGAGATACGCCAGAACACAGCAACAAACCGACCACAGTTTTACCAGGATTTCACGATGCCTTTTTACGGGTTTAACCGCGAAGGCGCAAAAATATCAGAAGGAATCAGACATAACTGGTGGCGCCAGGGAATGATGGGTGGCATTAAAGCACATTATGATGGTATCGCGGCATTCTCAGAATTTGATTTTACAGAAGATCTGAAAAGCGTAGACATCCCGGTATTAGTGTTACATGGCGAAGACGACCAGGTTGTGCCTTATGCAATTTCGGGACCGAAAGCGGCTAAGTTACTAAAAAATGGAAAGCTGATTTCTTATCCTGGATTTCCGCATGGGATGCCGGCAACAGAAGCGGCAACGATTAATGCGGATATATTGGCATTTATTGAAGGTTAATAGATCAATTAATCTGTATATAATACGGGTATTTCTATTTATTGTGAACCCCAAAAGTTGGACAAAAACTTTTGGGGTTTATTATTTATGTCAAAACACACATTTGAGGAGAAACCCGAAATAGTTTCTCAAGTAAGAAAGAGGACACCAATCCTGTGCATATCCCCCGGAATAGTGATCTGATATAATTTTATTGAGTTAATAGTTTTCGTGCAGGTAACGGTGTACAAACGTGACTGCCATAGCACCCTCCCCTACCGCAGACGCCACCCTTTTTATAGAGTTATGCCTCACATCACCAGCTGCAAAACATCCCTGCACACTGGTTTCCAGAAAAGCGGGATCAAATCCCTGATCCCATTGCTGCGCAAAAGGCTCCCGTAAAAGATTACTGCCAGTTACCAGATACCCCGCCTCATCACGTACAATAGCAGTATCCTGTGCCCATGTCGTATTGGGCTTGCCCCCGATGCATACAAAAACGAACTTTGTTGGATAGCTAACCGTAGCCTGCGTTAACGAATTAAAAACTGTTATTTCTTCTAATGAGTTGTGACCGGCCAATGAGGTAATTCGCGAATTAAATAAAACTTCTACTTTTTTATTCTCATTAATCCGGGTTAACAGATAATATGACAGCGATGAGGCCAGATCATTTCCTCTGATAATCATCGTTACCTTTTTAGCGTATTTACAGAAATTCAGCGCGGCCTGCCCCGCTGAATTTCCACCACCGACTATGAACACATGCTGATCAGCACATAATAGCGCTTCACTTGCTCCTGCACCATAATATACGCCCATATTAATATATTCATTTTCATCCGGAATATCCAATCTCGAATATTCTACTCCGGTGGCAGAGATATTTGCTTTCGCAATAATTTTATTACCGTCATTAAAATCAACATGCAGCTTTCGATCTATAAATCCGGCATGAATACTTTTTCGGATCAAAAGGATGTCCACACCAAATTTTACCGCCTGCTGCCTCGCTCTTTCCGCAAGATCATTACCAGAGATACCATCAGGAAAACCCAAATAGTTTTCTATTAAAGAACTTGTACCTGCCTGTCCGCCAATAGCTTCACGCTCCACCAAAACAGTGCTCAACCCTTCAGATGCGGCATAAACTGCAGCGCTTAATCCTGCGGGCCCTCCGCCAAAAATAGAAACATCATATTCCTGATGTTTAGGTTTGGTTACCCACCCTAGTTTACAGGCAATATCTTCTACAGTTGGATTAAAAATAAACTTGCCATCTGGTAACTCGACGACCGGCAGGTTTTGTACTTTATCAGCCAATTCAGGAAAGATCTTATGAAACTTTGCAATATCCGTAACCGGAACCCATTCAAAAGTTAAAACGCTTCTTTTAAGAAAGTCCCTGATAACATATGCATCCCTCGACTCAGGGTTACCATAGACCTTTATTATATTTAATGCTGCTTTGCTCGTCTTCATAGGTGTATATGTTTTTTATTTGAACCCTTTTAGTTTAACTTTTATCGTTGCCTGCCCTGCCAAAAGAAGGATGAAAATTTGTATCGACCAGCACATGATATTCGGGATGCTCCCTAACGTATTTCGCCACAAAAGTGCAGTAAAGCATAATCTTCCGGTTCTCCGCTCTGGCAAAATTTAAAGCTGCAACTGCCATTGCCACACCTATGCCTTTGCCCCTGAATGCATCCGGAACCACAGTATGCATAAATGCGATATCTTTTTTATAATACTGGTATTTGATATAAGCGAGTTCGCCGTTCAGATTTACTTCAAAACGCAACTCGTCCTTATTGTTTACTACTTCGATTTTTTCATCCGCTGCCATATCTATTTTAATTATATCCCCGCAGATTAGTCTGATTGATGATATTACTTTCTATCAGGGAATAAAAATTCATCAGTTTTTATAATTCTCGATTGTGTCAACATCCCTAGCTTCTGCCTGATCAGGATTTTCTCCGGCATCACGAAGTGCTCTCCGTTGCTTCAATAAATCCCAGTATTGATCAAGCTCCAGCTTAATCTGATGCAGCTTTCGCACTTCTTCGTCAGAAATATCTTGCTTGCTCCACAGCTTTTCTTCATTTTCCGTTAAACTTTTAATGTGGTTTAACACCTGCATATCTTCCATATCTATTGCATTTATAACATAATAACGCAAAAGACAAGCCATTAGTCAAATCACTAACAAACAATACATTACAGGCAATAACTTGAAATAAATTTGGCGAGATATCATGATTTTACGAGTGTAATATTGCGTGTAGGAGTAGTATATACCTTTTGTAGCTGGTACATACTTGAGGAGCTAGCTAACAAGAGAAATTTAATTGAGCCGTCATAAATTTACGATCTCCCGCTAGTACAGATTAGGCTAAAAGCTAAATAAATAACTGATGTTCAGTAGTTTATTAGACAGCATGGATTTTGCCCAAATGAGTTATTACTATCCTGATTTTAATCAATAAGAACATGGCAAATTCAATAACAATCACAAAAGAAATCACATATAAAGATGATTTAAAGCTGGACCTCTATAGTGGAGAAAACACTAAAGGGGCTATTATCGATATCCATGGCGGCGGCTGGTTTCATGGTGACAAAGTAAAGGATGAAGATCTGGCAACAAGATTAGCACAGGAAGGTTATCTTGTTATCGTACCGAATTACCATCTTACACCTTCCGGAATATATCCTGCAGGGCGCGAAGATATTCTTGCATCCTTAGACTGGCTTAAAGCATCCGCTTATCAATTTGACAGAGCTAAGATAGCTGCCTGGGGAAGTTCCGCAGGGGGAAATCTTTCTGTGGAAGTGGCTTTACTCAGAGGCATTCCCGCAATTAGCTGGTCGGGCATCATTGACCTTGAAGGTTTTATTTTAGAAACTGACGGCACAGCATCCGAAACTAAAGAAAACCTTGATTTTGCACATATCCCCAGCGCCAATATTAATCAGGGGGGACGAAATGATGCGTTTCTGAGATGGTGTATCTATTCATTTATCGGGAACAACAGAAGCCTGTTACAGGAAGCGTCACCTTTAACTCGTGTAACTTCGGCAAGCGGACCCATATATATGGCGAATTCTATGAACGAATTCGTTCCTGCCGAAGGCGCACTGAAATTGCAGCAATCCTTATTAGATGCTGGTGTACCAACAACCGTACAGCTTGTTCCAGGAACGCTGCATGGGAAAGGATATATGGCTGATGCAATTGACGCGTCGCTGAGTTTCTTAACAGGATTTTTCAAGTAAAAACCGCAAACACAGATGATAAAAGAAGTCGGGTAATACCCCCAGAATCCCATACCCTTGAAAACTGCAACTATAAACAAAAGCACAAATGACAACCGAAGCATATAACAACAGTATTGAACCATTTGTAAGAAATGGAATCAGCTTTAACACTTTAGTAGTAAGCCCGTCCGAAACGATAACGTCAATGCAAATCATCTGTTTTTTCGATTTTCAGAAAAACCAGTACTACAGTGGTGGTACTTATGCTGTAAATCAACATTTTGGAAATGAGCTTCACGAAATACGGAGTAAAGGCATTTTTCGCGGCAACGCATTGGAAACACTTTTAATTACCCCGTGCTTAAATCAGATTCCCGCACGTCTGTTGTTGCTGATTGGACTTGGTGACCCCGAAAAACTCAGCCTCGATCTGTTAGAGTCTGTAGGATATGCGGTAACTATGGAAGCAATAAAACTGAAAGTAACGGACTTTTGCTTTGCCCCCAGCCTGAAAGATGCGGGCATCACGTTATTATTTGGTAAAACATCGGTATCAAAAGCGCTTGGACAAGGAATAGTGAAAGCCTTAAAAGCATCGGCTGTGTTAGTACAAAAAAACCTGGCGCAGCCAATACTGCTTACCAAGATCAACCTATTAGCCGGGCAGCCCCAGGCTGTATATGGTCATGAAGGACTAAGACAGGCTTTTGGTAAGGAAGATTAAGTTTCAATCTGTAAAAACAGCATGTTAATTTTTACAACACCAATTCCGCATTGTGCTATCGAATGCTGTACAGACAATCATGAAACACACCTTACACACTCCTTCAAAATCATTAAATCCTTCATGTTGAAAACTATGAATAGTAAAAATAAATGCATTGTTTTTAGTTATCCCTTGACCAGCGAGACTACCTTTTTGCCTCCTGTTACAACTGCTACTACAATTAAACCTGCGATAAATCCTATCAGGCATTCCTTAATTATAGAAGGTATATTAGGAAGTAGATGGTGAAAAAACTCAATATTGTGCACAAAAATACCTCCTGAAACCAGGATTAAAGCTAATGTTCCAACTACACTCAATACCCTGATTATAACCGGAAGTGATTTAACCAGTATGTGTCCCAAACTCCCCAAAAACCCCTTGTCATTAGAACGTTTGATTAATTTGTAACCTGTATCATCCATTCTGACGATTATGGCCACTATTCCGTAAACGCCTACCGTCGCCAATAAAGCTACAATTGACACGGTGATAATCTGCAGCATTAAACTTTCTTCGACAACAGTTCCCAAGGCAATAATTACAATTTCTACAGAAAGGATAAAATCAGTAACTACAGCAGATTTTACCTTTGCTTTTTCCGCAGCATTACCATCCTGTTCCGCTTCCGGCTGGTGTGGTTGTACAGCAGTGGAGCTTTCATGAGTCGCGGACGCACCTTCATGGGCTGGATCTGAGCGATGAAAGAGGTATTCCACGATTTTTTCTACTCCTTCGTAAGCAAGGTAAAATCCCCCTAAAATCAGGATATAGGTTATAGCAACCGGAAAAACTACATTCAGGATCAGTGCGATTGGAACAATAATCAGTTTATTCAGTAAAGAGCCTTTAGTAATAGACCATAGTACAGGTAATTCTCTTGAAGATACAAAACCGGTTGCTTTTTCTGCATTAACGGCCAAATCATCACCAAGTATACCGGCAGTTTTTCTTGTTGCTATTTTCGCTGCCACTGAGACATCATCCATTAAAGCCGCTATATCATCTAAAATCGCAAAAAAACCTGAAGCCATGTATATATGTAATTAGTATAGCCGCAAAATATAAATTCGATCCCGAATTCTAGCCATAAAACCCAACGTATTTTGAATAAAGATGAACTGAGACATGATAATAGTGATGATTAGGAGAACTTAACTACCTTATTCCTTCGAATTGCGAAGATCAAAGGATCCAATAAATAGCTGTTCTGTGTTGAACATATATATGAAATCCGTCAGCGAATAAATTTTGGCGATACTTTAATTACAGCATTTCTTTTGCAGTTTTTTAAAAAATGAACCATAAAATTTGCTTTCTGTAATTCGTATAGTTAATTTAAATTCGGCTTTCCAATACCCATGAAAATGATAAATTTTGATCCCAATGATTTTGAGCTAATCAGAAACATTGCAATCCTGTTTCCACACGCAAGCGACAGTCTATCCCATTCAGATACGCCGTCCGTCAAGATCAAACAAAACTTACTTTGCAGGTTGCATGAAAATGGAGAATGGTTAGTGATACGTACCGATTTTGAAAACAGGGAGACGTTCCTAGAAAGATATCCTGAAAGCTGTTTCATTACTCCGCATTATGAGAAATACCCGTATATCTGTATCCACGTGAAAGTCTCCAACCTCATCATGATCAAAGAAATATTGGAAAGCGGCTACCAGGCGATTACAATGAAAAAGAAAAAATAGCCTATCCTTTTATATCTACTTTCCGTTAACCAGTTCCTTATAAATAGCGATACGGTGTGTACGTAGTTTGTAAGGAATTTTCTCTCTGCTGTTACTCATCTGGAAACCAATAGCATGGGATTCTTTGATCGGCATGTGGCAATCGATACAGTTTTGTGCCACTACTGCTTTGCTTTTTTCTGCTAAAGTTTCGTGTTTAACATCCTGATGACAGCTGATACATTTTGCAGAATATAATTGTATACTTGGTTTTTTGTTATCGTGTACATCATGGCATGTAATACATTCTGCCTTTCCAACTTTATAACATACACTAGCCTCAAGCAATGGCTTTTGTTTACCGTGCACATCCGGATCTTCACCTCTGTACGCACTATATTGAGGCAACGTTTTTAACGTATCGCCCGGTTTAAAACTAAAGGTAGAACTCACCGTTTGGATACCCGTTCCGGAATGGCAAACCCCGCAAACATCTACCCTTCGGGTTAAAGCCAGCTTTTTATAACTCACCATAAAATTAGCAGTTTTCACTGTAGGGTTTTCCTGGTGAAAAGTCACATGTTGCGCCGCAGGCCCATGACAGCGTTCGCAATCTATACCCGCAATAACAGAGTTTTTAACATATTCTTCCTCTATCGCAAAATTAGCACCCTGCACCAGCTTTTTGTCGGCAAATGAGCTGTGGCATTCTAAACAACGGGCAACAATTGGCCTGCCGAAGTAAACCTGATCTGTGGGAAACCCCGGGCTGTTTACCCATTGGTGTTCTTTGGTTAAGTAGTTCAGTGGCATTTGGATCAGTTGTTTGCCATACCAGAACGCAAAAGTATATGCACTGTTGCCTGCACCAAAAACCATGTCTGTATGTTCAGTTTTTTTATTCCCACCATTGATCAGCGCAGACTGATACAGCCCGTCAGCACGGTTTTTCACTTGTACTTTAGTGTGTTCATTAAAAACGAATTCCCCATCAGGAATATGCAAGCTATCAGCAGAATTAGGCTTGGTCAGCATTTTTGAAGCATTAAAATGCGAATTGTGCATCGCAGATTCGCTGAGATCTTTATGACAGCTTACACACGTGGAGCTGCCCGCATAGGCTACGCCTCTGCTATCATTGCTTTTGCTTTGTACTTGTGTACATTGCACTATCGCAAAAACAAAAATTGCCAGAATACAAAAAATCAGGAAGAAACGTCTCCGGCCCATACATAGCTTTGGTTAGAATAATAGCAATTGCTAACTAAAGTAATAAAAAAATCTTTTCCCGCTAACTGTGTTGAAAACAATATCCTCCACCCCTCACCATTCTTTTACATCTAGCCCCTTTTTTGGTAATACCCTGGCATTGAGAACTGGCAGAACTACCGCCATTGCTCTTTTTTACTGACGATCTTCTGGGTTGACTTGCCACCGGAAGTGAAGCCGAAGAAGAACAAATACCGCAAGTGCCCCCACCAGCATTGCAATGGGCACAGTATTTACAATTTTTGCAGGCATAACAATTTTTATTCCCATAACAGGTAGCAATATGTTTATTCTCTTTCCGTAATTTAGATACTGGTGTGTGTCCGCCAAAAAGCAGTATACTGCTAAGTAAAATAAACAGGATGTTTTTCATGAGAGAGTAGCATTAATCAGTTTAAACCGCTTCAATTGAGTTATCAAAAGCGCCAGTATCAAATTTATTATTTAAAATCAAAATCTTAGATGTAATTTCAATTTTTAGGCTACAGTTTGCATCTCTTTCATTAAAAAAACCTTCTCATTTCAATATACCAGGCAACCTCATAATTTTTTAATGCGTTTGTACAAAAGGTTTTAGAATGCTTTCATTTCAATCAGATGAATAGTTTCCAATTAACTACTTAGCAATTTTAGCTAAATAATCAGTGAGGATATCGTCGGTCAATGTTGCCAAACTAAGCAGTTTAACAGGTTTTATTTTGTTCCAGACAGTCTTTGGTTTGCTCGTTTCTTCTGAAAATACATTACCGCCAGCAGTACTATTTTGTTTAAGTGTAGAAAAATTAATGCTCGATGAAGATTCTTCTCCACTAGAGCGGTGCATACTGTAATAATCATACCCGATTAGCTCAAACTTCTGATTCTGGTACCTGAAAGAATAAGCATCAGTTGTTACTTCCCATCCACCACAACTGTAAAAATACTTATATTGAATTTTTAGCAGCCCCTTATATACGGTTATGCCATCACTTTCCAATAGCGGATCAAGCAGACAAGTACTTACGGTATCATTTTGTCTGGGGATAAAAGCAATGTTCTTGAGCGCCAGGTTATACGTTCCTTTTGCATTTTTAAATAAAACAATCAACATCCGTGGATTAATATTCAGTGTATCACCTCCCATTCTGCCTTCCTCATTAGCTTTTATGTTTTTCGGATTGGTATTTTGTATCACCAAAGCCTCATCTGCAATCCCATCTTTATTTAAATCACCTTTACTATCCGAGATCATTTTCCAACCTTTTGGAATAAATGATTTTACGTTTACGCCCGATGCCGGAATAACAGGATCATCACTCTGCGCAAATAAATGAGAAGTAATACTGCTTAAAAGGATAACTAATAAGTATGTTTTCATAAGATGTATCATTTGTTGATTAAAAGAACCAGTCGCCGCCGTAGCCAAATAAAACAGAGACAATCAGCAGTATGATCAAATATGCGGCAAGCTGTTTCAGTAATTTAAACCCGACCTGCTTATTTAAAATATAAAAGTTTAAGACCATAAATACCAATCCAGCAATAATACCTGATGGAATACCAAGCCAAACCGCAATGAAAGAGGCATGGGGCACAAGAGGATAAGCATAATAAAAAAAGACGGCGCCAACTATTGAACTTAAAAAAAGAAATAGCAGTCCTTTGAAAAAGTCCCTCCCCATTAGTCCAAACATCATCAGGAATAGCGCCAGCGCTAGTGTGGAATAAGTATATACGAACTCTTCCAAAAAGCTGTTCCTGCGATATTCTATAGGAAAAATTATACAAACGCTGATCAGGAGTAGTATAACTCCAGCAATCAGGGGTACTTTCCTTTTGTTCTGTATATTTTTTAATAAGATCATATTTTCTATTTGCCGACTGCAAGTTAATAAGCCTGGTGAATTACGCAATACATTAATTCCTTCTCTATGGTTTTATCTGTCTCACAACGCCGGCAATCAGAAACCCAACTGTTCCGGTTAACATAAGTGCATATCATTCTCCCCTAACTTTACAGGTAGTTTTGAAGCTGTCCCCTTCGGCATTGTAAATTTGAGTTTACCTTGGTCTCATTCTATCATTCCGGAGTACATTGACAGCTGTAAAAATTAGCGGGAGACTGCCCGAAGGGTTTAGGCGCTGATCAGCTAAAAGCGCAGTTCTTTCCACCAGGAATTTCAGTTTTAACTCAATAGAGAGTCCGCTTAATGAAAAATAATAATTCTTCTCCCCCTCTTTTCCAGTATATTCTAAATAAGTATCTTTTATTTTCACCCGGTGTTTCTTTTCAAAATCACTAATAAAGCTATCAATATTTGGTTTGATGTCCCATTGAGGATCTCTGGGACAACAAATAGAACCATAATGTTCAGTCAGGTAAATCTTGTGTGTATTTTCGCCTAATAGCGTATCTTCTATCATTTCCATTTTAGGGAAACCACCCATTATCACCAAACTATCTTTTATTACATGATCATTTTCCCGGTTCAGCTGATAAATAACGGAGCTGGCAATAGGTTCACCTATATTTGACTGTCCAGACGTTTCGTCATAAAATTTCCAATTGGGAGTCACCACCGTTAACCTCTGGTTTTCCGGATAAATATGCATAAGTAAGTTCACTGGAACCTTCGCAGAAACAAATACAACCGGAGCTTCAATATTAGCAGGAATAGATCGATCAAAAAGAAAGCTTTTCCCATCTGTCACCAAATCTTTATCCTTTATTTCAATAACATTTTTATACGTAGAATCAGGCACCCCGGAAACTACAGCATTACTTTTCATCTGCTGTGCACAGGAGGTGATTCCTCCGATTGATAAAAAAATAAGAAAGAGTGTTATGTATTTGTTCATAGTTTCTAAACGGTATGCTTATAGCTTCATAAAAACAATTATATCCCGATAAAAATCGGTCTTTTCATTTCTGTTTTAACAACTTTTCAATTCTATTGTTCAGTTCATCTGCATCATTATCAAAGTTATCTTCAAAGCTTTCTCCTATTTGACGGATTGTGTGATCAGCCGATATCTTGCCGCTATCCGCTATTTATCCGCTGGAATCCCACATTCGTCCGGTTCATAAATATAATCTTATTGCTCAGCTATAGGGAATATAAAGTTTATTAACCTCCGGATTTCCCACCTCCTTTTTGATCATCATTTTTGATACTTCGTTTACTCTTCACAACCGCATCTTTTAATTTACCAAACTTCCAATTTAAACTCACAGAAAATGACCGGTTATAATTTTGTCCGCTGTAGGTCTGGACAAAATTTGAGCCCTGGGTTTCCAGTAAATAATATCTGTATTTACTGAATGGATTGCTTATAGATGCAGAAATACTCAACTTATCTTTGATAATATCTTTACTGCCGCTAAGTCCAACATATACATAAGAACTGGAACTACCCTGGAGCAGAACTTCAGCAGCACTATAATTAAAATTCATATTTAGTCGCCAGTCGTGCTCAAACTTATAACCTGTATTTAACGAAAAGTAGCCCAGCAAGCCATCATTTTTAGCCAATATGCCATCAATTGAGCCCTCAATCCTAATGTAACCTATATTTCCATTCAGAGAGAAGTTCCATTTGGGCGTGATAGGATAAGTGACATTTAAGTTTGTACTGAATGATTTGTCCTTCCCGATATTCAGGTAGGTAGACCTTGTAATTTTGGTTGCCGGATCGTAAACCGATACATTCTGAATCGTATTGTTAGCAAAACTATAACTCAAACCAATGTTAATATTCCCCTTTTTGAACGTATTGAACGATAGATTAAAGTTATTACTTAATACAGCCTCCAGATCAGGGTTTCCCGCAGCTTCAAAATTCGGACTGGAGCGATCTACGAAAGGGTTCAAATTATAAATTCCCGGCCTTTCAATTCTCTGCGTAAAGCCTAGATTTAAGGTACTGGTGTTTTTAAATTTATGATTGATTGAGATTGTAGGTATCACATTGAAATAATCTGTTTTCACAATAGAACTTGTACTCACAAAATCCGCATTTACAAAGATCCCTTCCAACCTTACCCCGCCTTTAAAACCCCAGTTTTTAAGATTGTAGCTGTAGGAATTGTAGGCCCCAAGAATATCCTGGTTGTTGTTAAACATATTTGTTTTTGTAGGATCCAGCACATAGTTTCCATCTGCCTCACTAAAATACCGGGTCTCAAAATTACTGTTGTTGTCTCTCAAAATACCCTTCAGCCCACCTTCAATTGTCAGCTTTTTAAGGGGATGTACATAATCAAGCTGAATGGTCTGTTCTTTAGAGCGGCTGTCGTTTTGTTGCCTGTAATTTGGATCAGTGTAATTTTGCCTGTTGATAAAAACAAGGTCACTAGTTTGCGGGTTAATATTATCACTGAATTTGTAAGACAAAGTAAGCAGCCGGTCTTTATTGCTTTTAAAACCGCGCTGGTAATTTAAGGTAGATTCAAAACCACTCCAGTTGAATTTATTAGCTGTAAGAAGTTCATAATTCGTATGATTTGTTAGATCCGTCAGGCTAAATAATTGCGTATTTGTACCTTTAAAGCGTCCTCCATAAGGGTTGAGCTCCAGGGTCAGCAAGTTTAACGAATCTATCTCATAACTTAACTCTGCACCTCCGTAACTATTTATATTTCTGTTGTTGCGGGTCCCGTTATTAACTAAAGTAGAAGGCGAATCTCCGGTAGTAATTCTACTGCTTAAAATGTCAGTTTGCGGGATTTTATACAGTCCGGATCCCGCATAGGCATTAATACCAAATTTATTAAATTTCGCAGTGATATTTGCTCCTATCCCAGGACCAAAAGGCAAGCGCTCGCGAAGGTTAAAACTACCGTTATATCCATTATCAATTTTCTTTGTAGTAATAATATTGATAATCCCTGATAACCCTTCACTGTCGTATTTAGCAGGTGGAGTTGTGATCACCTCAATCTTTTGTATGGACGATGCCGGCATGCTTCTCAATACATCTTTAGGGCTTTTTACCATCATACCAGAGGGTTTTCCATTAATTAAAATCTTAAAGTTCCCGCTCCCTTTAAGTTTAATATTATCGTCGGCATCAAGTGACAGCAGTGGAACTTTTCGCATCATATCAAGTGCATTCAGCGCTGTATTTTCCGGATCAGCCTGTGTATCATAACTTATCCTGTCTACCTCCTGTTTAATTAAAGGTCGGGCTGCAGTTATAGATACTTCATTGAGTTTATTCGTTTGCGCAGTAATCAGGATTTTACCCAGATCTGTAATTTCTTCTTCCGCCTCAGTTTCAATAGAGGCAGATTTCGAATTGTATCCTACCGCAATAACCGCTACCATATATTTGCCAGGTACAACATTGAAAACAAATTTACCAGAACCCTCTGTCACAACTGTTTTTAATACAATATTGTCTTTTTTAAGTGCAACCGTAATAAATTCCAGCGGTTGATTTGTAATGGAATCCACTACTATTCCTTTGATACTTTTTAATGCAACCTGCGCAGTAGCCGAAGAAGAAATGAGTAGTATAAAACATAATATAAGGCTTAAGGAAAAGTAGTTTTTTATCATCAAAATATGTTTTTAGCTTTAATTATCAAGTTGAATATCCAACTTAAAGAATGATTATCCTCATTCGATAACAAGACTAAAAAACATTAAGAATGTTGCATCAATTTTAAAAATTTTGCAAAATAAATATCAAAATAGTTGTTACTATATCAATATTCTGCCGCGGATGATCAAATCATCCAGGCATTTATCATTAAATTAATAACAGCGGTTTGTAAGATAATATAGGGCAAATTCAACCGTAGCTCAGCGGATTTACAAATGCTATAAATTTGCTAAGTAAATTCTGAAGAAGGCATTTTTTGCCATGAACTTATTTTTTCAATATTCCCTTATCCACACTTTCCTCCAGCAAATTCTCAGCATAATCCCAAATGGCTTCCGAACCATCTTTGATAGCTATTTTTTTATCATAGACCTGCTGGTATCCAACATTATACTCAGCCCAGGTCCCTCCATTATTAGAAACATTTTGTAATAAAGGCTCAAAACGATCCATAGTCCGCGCAAACTTAGCTTCCTCAGTAAATCCCTCTTCAAATTCTATCCATACAGCTATAAATTCCTCTGCCTGTTTAGCGGGCAAAAGTCCGAAAATCCGTTTTGCTGCTACCAATTCTTCTTCTGTATTGGTATGGCTCTTAGCTGTGTCATAGATAAAAGTGTCTCCCGCATCAATTTCAACGATATCATGGATCAAAACCATCTTCAAAACTTTGAGCAAATCTACATCCTTGTTCGAATGCCCGGCAAGAACGATCGCCATCATCGCCAGATGCCAACTGTGTTCTGCATCATTTTCATGGCGGTTGCTATTAAATAACCTCGTCTTCCGCTGGATGTATTTCAATTTGTCAATTTCTTTAACGAAATTCACCTGACTCAATAAATCGTTCATATATGTCACCTGTTATTGTGATAAAGCTACGTAAAAACATCAACTGAATGGATTCCCATTTGTGATTGTTACCTGAAACTGAAAGCCCATTTATTTTTTGACAGCTGTCAAAGCGTAGCAGCATCACTTACCGTGATCTGCCTTGATAGGGTATAACTGAGACCTCTGCTCTATTGGCACATCCCTCAAATCTACGGCAATCAGCATATCAATACTAACCTCAAAAAAATGAGATATACGCTGTAGAATATCCAGCGGCGGTTCAGACTTCCCATCTTCATACTTCGCATACCTCCCCCTGCCAATGATCAACTGATTGGCAACATGCTGCTGAGCGCATTTTTTCTGCGCCCTTAGGTATCGTAAATTTTCTGACAGGATTGACATTGCTAATATTTATAGCATCAAAAGTATAAAATAATACTAAAAGTAATAGCATTTTTGTCAGATACTTATTAACTATTTTATGGAGCGGGCAATTGTACACATGGACATGGATACATTTTTTGTATCCTGCGAAAGGCGGGAAAACGCCGAACTAAACGGTATTCCGTTAATTATTGGAGGTGGAGACCGTGGTGTGGTAGCGTCCTGTTCCTATGAAGCGAGGTACTTTGGCGTGCGGTCTGCCATGCCGATGAAAATGGCCATGCTGCTTTGTCCCCAGGCAAAAGTAATCAAGGGGGATATGGGATTGTATTCGAAATTATCTCATGATGTAACGCAATTAATAGAAGAAAAAGCTCCTGTTATGGAAAAAGCAAGCATCGATGAATTTTACCTTGACATCACCGGAATGGATAAGTTTTATGGGGCTTATTCCTGGACAGACGAATTATCTAAATCGGTTACTAAACAAATCGGGCTGCCGATCAGCTTTGCATTATCTGTCAACAAAACAGTATCTAAAATAGCTACCGGCGAGGGCAAGCCAAAAGGAAACCTGCAGATTCCGGAGCTAATGGTTCGCTCCTTTCTTAATCCTCTTTCCATCCGAAAGATCCCTATGCTGGGAGAAGTAACTTTTAATCTCTTATCCCGGATTGGCATCAGGAATATCCAGACTCTTTCAGAAATGCCAGCAGAGGTGTTGCAGCAAATGATTGGCAAAAATGGACTGGAATTGTGGAAGAAGGCAAATGGGATAGACAATAATCCGGTAGAGCCTTACAGGGAACGAAAATCAATATCCAAAGAACATACGTTTGATCAGGATACGATAGATATTCACATGTTAAAATCGATGATGGTAGCTATGGTAGAGAAACTGGCATTCCAGCTGCGTTCGGAGCAATGGCTAACGTCGACTGTTACCGTTAAAATCAGGTATGCAAATTTCGATACGGAGACAAAGCAATGCAGAATCCCTTATTCTTCTGCAGATCATACACTGACAAAGGTAGTAGAAGAACTATTTAATAATCTTTATCAGCGTCGTATGCGCCTCCGTTTAATCGGCATCCACCTGAGCGGGTTAGTCCGGGGCACTTATCAAATCAACATATTTGAAGATACGGTAGAAATGATGGCACTGTACCAGGCCATGGACAAAATGAAGATCCGCTTTGGTACAGATGCGATCGTACGTTGTGCTGCTATACCTGGAAAACCCAAAACGAAATAGCATGTATCTGAATTGCCACTCCTTCCATAGCCTCCGCTATGGCACTATTCCACTGCAGGAATTAATAGAACAAGCTGTAGAAAATAAGGTCACGACCATGGCGTTAACAGATATCAATACCGTCACCGGGATTTACGAATTCATGAAAACCTGCAAGGATAACGGTATAAAACCATTGGTGGGAATAGAGTTCAGGCACGACAATAAACTCCATTATATCGGGCTGGCGAAAAACAGGGAAGGACTTGGAGAAATGAACCGTTTCCTGACTCAGCATAATTTTGATGGTACTTCTATCCCGCTTGTTGCACCAGAATTTGAAAATGTGATCATCATTTATCCGACAGAAAACATTCCCCCTGTTCTTAAAGATCATGAATATTTGGGAATCAGACCAGAACAGCTCGTGTTATTATACCACACAAGATGGAAGACCTATTTTGATAAAATGATTGTGTTGCAACCCATCACCTATCGCACTAAAAAAGAGTTTAACCTGCATAGAATTCTTCGCGCGATAGACAGAAACGTGATCCTTTCCCAGCTTGCTATAGAGGATTGTTGTAAAATGAGTGAATTTATGGAACCACAACAGGTGCTGGTTAATAAATACCAAGACTATCCGCAAATATTGCAGAATACTGCAAAGGTAATTGACGATTGCAATTTTGCGTATGATTTTGAAACGCCAAAGAACAAAAAGTTTTATACAACGGACAAACAAACTGATCTGATTTTGTTAACCAGTAAGGCTTATGCCGGATTGAAAAAGATATATGGCAATAATCCTGAAGCAAGGGCAAGAGTAGACAGGGAGCTTAAGGTTATTGACGAACTGCAATTTAGCGGTTACTTTTTAATCACCTGGGATATTGTCAATTACAGTAACGAAATGGGGTTCCTCCATATCGGTCGTGGCAGCGGTGCAAATAGTATTGTAAGTTATTGCCTGGGGATCACTGCAATTTGTCCGTTAGAAATGGACCTGTACTTCGAGCGGTTTTTGAACCTCAACAGGAAAAGTCCGCCCGACTTTGATATTGACTGGAGCTGGAAAGAGCGGGATATAATCCTGCACTACATCTTTGAAAAGTATGGCCGCGATCGTGTAGCCTTCTGCGGCACTAATGTAGAATTTAAATACCGGTCCATCTTACGGGAAGTGGGAAAAGTTTTTGGTCTCCCTAAAGAAGAATTAGATGCCCTGACCAAAAACCCTATGCACCTGCACGATCAGAACTCGATAGTGGCCAAGGTGCATAAATATGGGGAAATGATGGAGAATTACCCAAACCAGCGGAGTATGCACGCTTGCGGGATCATCATTTCTGAAGAACCGATTACGAACTTTACTACCCTGGAAATGCCCCCCAAGGGATTCGCAATCGTTCAGTTTGATATGCATACAGCCGAAGAAATCGGCTTCGAAAAGTTCGACATATTGAGTCAGCGTGGCATCGGACATATTGACGACAGCGTGAAACTGATCGAGAAAAACCAGGGGATCCGGGTAGACATCAGGGATAATAAACTCTCTCTTAATGAAGGGAAATGTAATACGTATCTGGAAAAAGGACACACCATTGGCTGTTTCTATATTGAAAGTCCGGCCATGCGCGGTTTGCTCCGCCGGCTAAAATGCAACGATTACAAAGTATTAGTGGCCGCATCCTCCATCATCCGTCCAGGTGTTGCGCAAAGCGGAATGATGAAAGAATACATTTTCAGGCATAATTACCCCGAACAATTTGAGTATTTCCACCCCATATTTAAAGAACAGCTAGGCGAAACTTATGGAATTATGGTGTACCAGGAAGATGTGATCAAGATTGCCCTGCACTATGGAGGTTTGCCTGCTGAAGACGGCGATATTTTACGCAGGGCCATGAGCGGTAAAGGCCGGTCAAAAGCAGCCTTGCAAAAGGTTAAAGACAACTTCTTTACTTCCTGTGAAGCACAAGGACATCCTTTTAAACTGAGCGAGGAAATCTACCGGCAAATCGAATCTTTTGCAGGATATTCATTTTGCAAAGCTCACTCTGCGTCTTATGCTGTAGAAAGTTACCAGAGTCTGTACCTGAAAGTGCACTTTCCTGTGGAGTTTATGGTAGCGGTGATCAACAACCAGGGAGGGTTTTATCGTACAGAAGTGTATATACATGAAGCCCGCATGTCGGGGGCTCTCGTACTTAATCCCTGTGTCAATAAAAGCGAATACCAGACTACTTTGTATGGGATTGAAGTTTACCTGGGTTTTATGCAATTGGATGGTTTACAGGCCAAACTTGCACAGCAGATCATTGAGGAACGAGAATCAAATGGGCTTTACACTTCTTTAGAAGATTTCATAAACCGGGTTCCGATAGGTATTGAAGGGATTCAAATCCTGATTTTTATTGGTGCGTTTAGATTTACCGGTAAAACGAAGAACCAGCTGCTGGTGATCGCAAGGTTGATACTGGTGAACTTTAAACCTGAAAGCCGGGGATTAATGCTGATCCAGGAACCCGTCAAGGATTATAAATTGCCCGTGTTGGAACGTTCAAAATTTGAAGATGCTTTTGACGAGATAGAACTGCTGAGCTTTCCAGTTTCCTGCTCCCCATTCGAACTGCTGCAAACCAACTACCGGGGCGATGTAATGGCAAAAGACCTGGTGAAACACCAGAAGAAACAAGTGAAGATGATCGCATACCTGATATCCCGGAAACATGTTCCCACTAAAATGGGCGCTATGTATTTTGGGACATGGATAGATGTGGAGGGAGAATTGTTTGATACAGCCCATTTTACGAATAGCCTGAAGCAATATCCGTTTCAGGGAGGCGGCTGTTATTTGTTGCTGGGCAATGTAGAAGTAGATTATCATTTCCCGACAGTTACTATTGTCAAAATGGCGAAGATGCCCTTTATTCCTGATCCCAGGTTTTCTAATTCGGATGAGCGGCAGTATAAGACCCACCAGAATATCAGGGAAGATGTAAGCATGACGAACAGGGCACCTTATCCTCAGGCGCAGGATATAAATTTGCCAAGGCAGAAAATGAAGTGAGAATTATAACTCCCGATGCCGCGTGAAGCTTAATCACAATTTGGGCAAGATTACCGCTTGCCCAAATTGAGTGCTGCTGCATTGTTCATGAACATCAGCTTAATATTAAGCGTTGATGGAACTGTGGTACAGCAGTTATTATTTTCCGTTCATAGCGGCCATGGCATTTTCCGGCGAAGTGAGCAAAAGTTCATATATCTGCGCAGTGTTCCCAACGCGGATCTGGTAAGTATCATTCGCTAAAGCATCAACAAGATCCTTTGCAACTACCGAGGGTTCAATTCCATTATGGCCGCCAATTTCTTTAGAGAATTCAGTATTTACCAGAGGTGGCATCAATTCGAAAACTTTGACAGTTGTATCAGCCAGGGTAAATCTTAATGCTGTAGTATAGGAATGAAGTGCCGCTTTACTGGCAGAATAGGTTGGAAGGGATACGCCCGGTACATAAGCTACAATAGAAGAAACATTAACAATTGCTGCAGCTGTTTTCTCTTTTAAAATTGGCAGTAACTTCTGGTTTAACCTGATTATAGCAAGATAGTTGGTTAGCATCTCCGTCTCAGCATTATCAAAAGCATCAGCATTCGGGTCATCCAGGCTGTAAGCAAATGCTTTGCCCGCATTATTGATCACCATATTGAATGCTGGAAAATCTGTTTTTAATCGCAGCACCAGTGCATCTACCTGTTCTGGATTAGTCACGTCAAAATTAATTGCGGTTACGTTGTCAAGTGTGGATGCGGCTGATTCAAGGCGATCTTTATCCCTGCCTGTAATGATTACATGGTTATCAAGCGCTGACAATTGTTTTGCTGTTTCATAACCAATACCGGCCGTTCCGCCGATAATTAAAATGGTATTCTTTGAAGTTTTCATTATGCTTTTATTTATTATATGTTTACTTTCTGCTCTAAACGGCCTCCAAAATTCATAATCAGGTTGAAGATCAGCAGCAAATATATACCAATCGGTATTTTACTGTATCATATCAAGGTCTTTTTTTGGAGTAACGGGTTATGTTTCAAATGCACCTGCGATATTTCTATTATAGTAAAAATGTAATTTTCTCATAAAGTATTTTCAGAAAACATTTCTTTTAGATTATAATCATAATTTTGGGCATTCCTTAAAACGTTATTACCGACTAATTAAATAGGAAAATTCAATACAATTTATTATGATTCAAGAAAACAATTTCGAACCCCATTCTATAGGTAGTGTAGTAAAAGATTTGCGTTTAAAACACGAATGGAAGCAAAGTGCGGTAGCCAAAAAATTATCAATATCTATCCCTGCTTTTTCTAAAATTGAAACAGGCGCTACAGACATCAATGTTACGCGTTTACACGAACTGGCCAACGTATTTAGTGTACCCGTTTCAGAATTAGTATATGGAAGTATAGAACCACAAAATGAAATTAATCTGAATACTGTAGAAGGTTTAAGAGCTAAACTCTCAGAAAGAACTGCAGAATACGCAAACTTACAAACGCTGGCGATCAACCTTTTAATGGAGCTTACTGATAAGAAATAGCTAACAGCGAAAAATAAACACACACCAGTAAATCAAGGTCTTTCTTTAATTAGTAAGGCCTTTTTTTTGAAAAATTTAAAACGCAAAAAAAAAGGCCTGCTCAAATGAGCAAGCCAATCTGTTCCTTCAAAAAGGAATATTATTTTTTAGCTACCAATTTCACACCGATTTCAAAGTTATCATCAATCGCTTTGTCGCCAATACTGTCAAAGAACGATTTTGAACCATATCTGATATCATATTTAGTTCTGTCAACTAAAATTTTACCAGCTAAAGCTGAAACAGTACCGTCAGCATTAACAGCAACAGTTGCAGGGAAACTTAAAGGTTTAGTAATTCCTTTGATAGTCAGGTTACCTGAAACAGTAACACTTGCACCAGAACCAGTAACTTTAGTGATCACGAAAGTTGAAGTAGGGAATTTAGCCGATCCGAAAAAATCGTCTGCTTTTAAGTGGCCTTCTAATTTGTCACTTCCATCTGCATCCTTAATTGCAGTCATGTCCATCACAAATGTACCACCTGTTACATGTTTACCATTTACATCTAAAGATCCTGATTTTAATGCGATCGTTCCGTTATGAGAACCTGCTACTTTTTTACCTACCCAGGTAATGGTAGATTTTGTTACATCAACAGTATAAGTAACCGGTTTAGCACCATTTGTAAAAGCTGATAATCCTAGTATAGCTACAAGTGCAAAAATTGAAGTGATTTTTAATTTCATTCTTTTGTTTTTTAAGTTCATACAAAAATATAATTAGTATCGCATACTGTCGTTGATCTATGATAATATTTTCAGTTATTGCTGATTTTATTCAGTCATCAAATCGATTTGCAAAATTTGTTATTTTCGCTATACCTCGATCATTTTCTTCACACATCTCCTGTGCTCTTCTCCCCACTCTGCCAAAATACTAATCACCGGCTTTATAGATTCGCCATATTCAGTGAGCTCATAAGTTACCGTGATGGGTAGTGTCTCTGATATAGTTCGTTTTACTAAAAAGTTAGTTTCCATTTCCTTTAATTCGCGGCTCAGCATTTTGCCTGATATACCTGTGATATCGCGTAAGATCTCCGAATATCTTCTTGGACCGAAAAGTAAACCGGCCACTATAGACATTTTCCATTTGCCGCCCAGCACATACATTGCATCATGTACGGCCATAATCGATCTTTTGCATTCGTGAGTTGGAGTTGCTGTTATTGCCATAATTTGAGTGGTTACCTGTATGTTACCGTTACTTTTTGTTTGTTGGTGACAAAAGTAAACTAATATTGAGAACTTTACCGAACAATAAAAAGAAATAGTTATATGAACTTATTAGAAAGTCTCAACTGGCGTTATGCCACCAAAAAATTCAGCAACCGCAAGGTATCGGCTGTTGACATTGATAAAATAATTGAGGCGACAAACCTCTCAGCTTCCTCAACTGGTTTGCAGCCTTATCGTTTGTTTCTGATAGAAAATGATGAACTCAGGAAAAAACTGGGCGAAGGCTCATTCAATGCCCAGATAGCCGAATCATCGCATTTACTGGTGTTTGCTGCCTTCGAAAAGGTAACGGCAGAACATATCGACAATTATATCAACCACATTGCTGCAGAAAGGAATATTCCTGTTGATAGTCTGGCAGATTTTAAAAATGCGCTGGTTCATGGCATTTTAGGTCGCACTGACGAGGTTAATTTTAACTGGGCAGCCCGACAGGCCTACATTGCTTTAGGAACTGCTATGGTTGCTGCTGCAGATCTTCAGATTGATACTACACCGATGGAAGGTTTTGATGCCGATAAATTTGATGAACTGTTAAATCTCAAAGGAAAAGGCCTAAAATCAGTTGTTACTCTGGCCATTGGTTACCGTCATGAAGACGATATCTTTGCTAATTTCAAAAAAGTAAGGTTACCAAAAGCTGAATTTGCAACGGTAATTGAGTAGATGATTTAAACAACAGAAGTACTTCCTCAAATGTTAAACAAAAATGCCGGTTTTTTAACCGGCATTTTTGTTTAACATTAATCTGAAAGCTATCCCTCGTTTAGCAAAACACTGAGAACTATTTGCTCAAACTTATCTGTTTTTTAGCGGCCGAAACAGTAACCCCTGATAAAGAATTCAAATCTTCAGTTTTTAAGGCTGCAAACTTATCAGTGTCAATCTTTGCAAGACCTGTCATTTTTGTTACATGGCTGTCTGAAGTTCCGATCAGTTCTAACTTAGAATGACCATCAATTACAGTATACAAACTTTCTGTAGCCGCTTTAACTCTTGCCTTAGCATCATCTTTTAAGATTACCTGTAAATTTTTAACATTGAACTTCCCTACTGTTTTCACATTTGATCTACCAGAAGCATCGATACGGTAGATGTCTTTCACATAAACTATCACAGTTACCGGGCTCTTTTCAGATGAATTGATAGTCAGTGTGCCACCAACTTGTTTCAATGATACTTTTGAAAGATCGAGTTCGTCCATCTTTACAGATTCATTGGCATTCTGAATGATCAGTACATTCGTATTTCCGGTTACGATTACCTTTTTAATATCAGTATGTGAAGCGCCTTTATCTGCAGTAACTGTAGCTGCTGATGCATTAATACTGAACAATGAAGCTACTAACATGATAGCCACTAAACTTGAATTTTTTACGGAGTTGAATAAAGTTTTCATATCTTTTGATTTTGTACGTTTATATAATTAACTATTTCCTAGTTGTTTGTATATAAGACGTCAACACCCATGAAACGTTTCAGCACCTTTCTCTATATTATACCACGCAATAGTAATACCCGACCAACGCCTGTATTTATTCGACAAAAATTGAAAACAACAATTCAGCCTCCTTATTTGGCAAATACATTATAAATCAGCAGACACCCGACTGAAACAGATCCTAAACCGGCAACACCATTGATCCATTTAAATATCGCCATGTTCTTTTTCAGATACCTGCTCATCGTAGATATAAGAACATAACTATAAACACTCATTGTTATAATAATTCCGGCAGATTCGATTACTAATACCATGATCGAAGCCTGGATGGTAGAAGCACTGATTACCAAAGCGGTTGTTAATGCTCCGCCTGTACCTGCCAGGCCATGGATCATACCTACCCAGAAAGAGCGGGTCAGCGGTTTCATCTCAATTATTTCTCCATTTCTACCATGCAAATGAACGGCTTTAGTAGAAACATGGTTATGTCCTGCTGAATTTTCATTGTTCCGTACCATCTCGTTCATCTTATAATTACTTCTGATCGCTTTAATGCCTAACAAAACCATAATTGGGCCTACGGCAATTTCAGCCCATTCAGAGATACTGGTTACATATTGATGTAAGGATGCTTTAAAAACAAGGGCAATACCACCAAAAATCAGCAAGGTTACAGAATGTCCTAATGCCCATTGGGAAGCTCTGAAAATTACTCCCCAGGATATCTTCTTTTTCCTGATCGCCTGTTCTGAAGCCAGGACGGATACTGCAGTAATATGGTCCGGCTCAAAGGAGTGTAAAATACCAGCCAGCAAAGGGCGGGTTATATTCAGAAAATTCATGTCGATAAATTGGTTTATAAAATTTAATTAAGTACCAGGATCTCCAATTTATTTTTTTTGCAATACACAGGTAAAAGCTTAATCAGGAAGCAGATAGAAATGAAAATAAATCCGCTAAGCGTTTATTCCATTTATTTAACCATGATCCTTGCTCCAAACCGCGAAAGCATTGTCAATTTAATGAAAGCAGGTATCTGACTTGTAACAAAACGTTGTTACTTACAGTTGCGCGACAGTCCACGATTTTCACATGGTTCCCTATTATACTGCAATTATGCAGAACCTTCAACGTTGATAAAATTTAAAGAAGAACTCAATTGAATGATTAAGATTGATTTCTACACATTCGGGCCGAATGTACAATTAAATTCTATATAATCTCATAGTTACACGACAATGTTTAGGCGCCTCCGTACCCGCTCAATGCTGGCAACTGTAATTAAATCATTGCAGATTTAATGTATATTTTAACCTATACCCAGCACGATCGACAAAAAGAATATACAATATTATGCCTTTTTCTGAACATTATAGAGAGGCTTGATTCCAGTATTATTTTTTGAAGAATAGTGATATATAAATATATTTTATTACTTCCTAAAACAAATGTTGCTGTGTATATTGTACTCAACTAATGAACCACAAATTTAACTAAGAATCAATTGGCACATCTTCAATCTAGCGCAGACAGACTATATTATACTATAGATGGACACATGGCAGAAATTTACCAGCCTATTTATAATTCTGGAATGTATTTAGTAACACTAGATCAGGTAGAGATGGGCTACCTCTATATATCTTACATAGACGAAGATTTAGAGAAGCCTGTTTGGATAGCAAGTACAGAATTTGTTGAAGGCCATCTTGATGAATTAAGTAAGTATATTGAATCGTCACATTCCTGATAAAATTCAATATACTGGCTATTCCCCATTTTTCAATATTGCATGCATTATAACCGGATATCATTTAATTGTAACACCTGTTTTGTTATTGGCAACTGAAACAGCACCACTGTTAAATGTATTTACATTTCTACTCCTTAAAGCCACAAATTTATCAGTATCCATCTTTGCAAGATCAATCATTTTATATTCATGGTTGCCGCAGGTTCCAATCAACTCTAAATTCGCACGGCCACTTATAGCGGTATACAGACTTTCAGTAGTCGCTCTGATTCTTGCTGTGGCTTCATCTTTAAGTAATACCTGAAGATGTTGAACATTAAATTTCCCTGATGTTTTCACATTTGCTTTACCAGAAGCATCTATACGGTAAATATCCCTCACATAGACAAATACAGTTACAGGGATGTCTTCAGATGAACTTATAGTTAAAGTACTGCCTAACTGCTTAACGGCTACCTTATCCATATCCGGGTTTTCCATTTTTACAAACTCCCGCTCACTTTGCAGAATTAACACATTTACATTACCAGTAACAACGACTCTTTTAATAGGCATTACATAAGCCTCGTAGCTTAAGTTAACTGTGGCAGTCGCACTTGCATCAGACAATGAAGCGAACAAAATGATAGTGGCCAAACTAAATTTCAATACGGTTTTGAGCAGATTTTTCATGAGTCTTTATTTATGTAAACAACTATTTATTAGATATTTACACATAAGACATTAACAATAAAAAAACGTTGCACGGATAACAAGGGTATTAGACCATATTGCTCCAATAGCCGACCAACGCCTGCATTTTTTCGACAAATAGGAGCTAAACGATACAAACCTGATCAAAGAACTTTTTTATTTTTGGAAATTAAGCCTAAAGATTTTATGTGCGAACAAAACTGAGCTACAATAAAAAAATGCTGACCGGACCGGCTAGCATTTTTTTATCATTGAAATATAATTGACTCAGGGATTTATCTATTGTAAGCGTCTACCGCATTTTCAAGGTGCCTGTTTCCACCAGCATGTATAAAATATCCCCCGGTTGCGAAACCAAGGCCAATACCTAACAGTGCAGAACTGATGGCGAATCTGGAATTGGAACCATCAATGCTTTTTTTGATACTGTTACCAAATTCTTTTCCAGTTAAGCTGCGATCCGGATTTCCACCAAGAAAGGTAATCAGTCCTGCAATTACAGATGCACCGGCAGCAGCGTACATTATTGTACTGGTCCTCATACTTTTCCTATAGCTTTTTAAAAAGTCCATGCTTTCTTCATTATCAGCCATATCCCATCTCAGGTTATTGTAATTAACTTTTTTCAGGTCGGCATACCCTTTATTGTAAAACATCCTTGCATCTACATCAACGTGGCTCCTCAGGCCAGACCTATACCCATAGTTATATTGCCGGTCATAAAAATATGGCTCATAGGTTGTTTCCTGGAAAAGGTTAATTTTTCCCTCAATAAATCTTTCAGAAAATGAATTCACCCCGCTAAAAGTCACTTTCCTCGTATTGGCAAAAAAACCGTCTTCGTTACTGAAGAATTTTACCTGTGCTAAGGGGATCCGCCTTGAATCAGCGCGAAGCTGGAAAGAATTAAAGCCGTCAGGTCTGAGCCTGATGTTGTTAGCATAAACTACCGAATCAGAATAGAGGTAAATAAATTTTTCGGATTGGCGCAATTGGGCGCTTGCGTTCAGGCCATAGCAAGCCATCACGATTAAGAGTAATTTTTTCATATCGTTTACATTTGTGTGTAATCAATACTAGTAAATTTTTAACCGAAACGCAAGAATGTAAACGACAAGATACAATTCATGAATTTTTCGCAGCAGAAGGTATAAATTTATCGCTTTGGCAAGCTGATTTTTAATACATCAATGATCAATACTAATTAAAGCAAACACGACTGTGCACAAGATTTTTTTAAAAAGTTATAGTTATCCAGGCAACTCCTTATTAGATAATCAAAAGGCAGATTTATATAATTAAGCCAGAAATTGATAAAGATAAGTCTTTGGCAATTTCTGGCTGCTCCTATCCTCTATTTAGGATAGAATGTAGTTAAAACAGAATTTATCCAGCTTTCGCAGTCAAAAATTCATTTAAGTGCTGTTCCAGCAAATCAGTATTGTAATCTCCTTCAGTTTCATTTTTTGAGATTTCGATACCATCTTCAGCAACAATTAAAGAGAAAACAGTTCCCTCGATCACTTCAGGAAAGGAAATATTAACGATATCAGCAACATGTGCATATTCTACACTCAGGTTAGAGCCTAGTGCCTGATTAACGTATTCAGAAAATTCGACTTTTAAAAGGTCAAACACTGCTTCAGGACTTAAAGGTTGTACATTTTTTATAGCTGTCATAACTAACTATGGCTAAAAATGGTGCCAAGAACCAGATTCTGGAAGTTTAATAGATATAATAGTGAAAAATGCAGGGCTGTATTATCCTGAGAACAGAACAAATACAAGTAAGAAAATCAATAATTCAGACCAGCAAAACAAGCTGACTACTTCTGAATTAAAACTTATTAATATTTTATTTCAGAAAACCAATTTCCAAATCACTTCGTATATTAACCTCAATTCTCTAATAAGCATCATTTTTTTTATCAAAAAAAATTAATCAATTGAATCACATATTACATAAATATTTGAAATCAGGACTCATTTTTGATAAGTATAATAAGATTGACATATCTGCTGATCAATATTCTCACGCTTAACTAATAGTCATCATATGTTTATAAATGCCGTACAGAGAAATAATGTAAAAATTATTGGACAAGGATCAAAGATATTGATGTTTGCTCATGGGTTTGGCTGCGACCAGAACACCTGGAGAGCAATCATACCGGCTTTTGAAAACGATTACCAGTTAATTCTATTTGATTATGTTGGCGCAGGTAATTCTGATCTAACGGCCTACAGCGATCAGCGCTACAACAGCCTTGAAGGTTATGCCCAGGATGTGATTGATATCTGCACAGAACTGCAATTAAAAAACATCACATTTATCGGCCATTCTGTAAGCAGTATGATCGGGTTATTAGCCATAAAACAAGCTCCCCATTTTTTCAAAAAAATAGTATTTATTGGCCCTTCACCGAGATACCTGAATGACACAGGATACCCAGGGGGGATAGATTCAAAAGACCTTGAGGAGCTCCTGGACGTTATGGATAGCAATTATCTGGGCTGGTCGGCCTTCGTTGCTCCATCTATAATGGGCAATAATGATCGTCCACAGCTTGCTGAGGAACTAACGGCAAGCTTTTGTGCTACAGACCCCGACATAGCCAAAAAATTTGCGCGCGTCACTTTTCTATCCGACAATCGGAAAGATCTCCCTTCACTTACACTACCCAGTTTAACAATCCAGTGTGAAGACGATTTTCTAACCTCTAAAGAGGTTGCAGAATATATTCAGAACCATACACCTGATAATCAATTGGTCATGTTGGCATCTAATGGGCATTGCCCGCATTTAAGTGATCCTCAAGGTGTAATCAAAGCAATTAAGGATTTTATTTAAATAGATTTATGCATACAGATAATGTGATTGATCAGTTGAAAACCGACTTCCTTTATAACCAATTGCCTGGAGGGTTTATTTCGTATAGACCAAACGGGAAAATTCTCCGTGTAAATGAAACATTTTCTGGCTGGCTGGGAATTTCTGTAGATAAACTTTATGACCTGAATTTCCGTGCAGTGCTTACAAAAGCTTCCGGACTCTACTATAATATGGTTATTGACCCCATATTAAATTTACAATCTGCTGCCAATGAAATCTACCTCACTTTCATTACTGCAACAGGAGAAATTGATACACTTTTAAATGCGGTTAGTTATAAAGACGAACAGGGAAACCTCTTATTAATTAACGCGACGGTACAAAAAATCACCGACAGAAAAAAATATGAATCTGCTTTGCTGCATAAAAAAAAGCTTGCGGAAGAAGAGAAAAGAAAATTCGAATTTCTTTCTAACACGGTTTCCAATCACATATGGACTACCTCTGCAGATGGAACATGTACCTATATCAATCAAAAGATAAAAGATTATTTTGGAGAACAACCGCTGAGCTTCTTCTCCGCATTTCTGGGAATAGCAGAAAGAGACCGGGAAAAATCATATCACTCCTGGAAGAGATGTCTGGAAACCGGAAAACCATTTGAAAGAGAAATGAGATTTATAGGTCTGAGGCAAACGGAAGAATGGTTCATGGTTACAGTTGCACCTTATTTTAACCAGGAAGGAAAAATAGAATCCTGGTTTGGCTCCTCTACAAATATTCATAAACAGAAAATTTTGCAGGCTGCTAATTATTCTTCGCTAAGCAATAGCTTAAACAGCGCTCAGAAAACTCTGGATGAAAACAAAAGGTTATTTAATAATATTGCGATGAACCAATCTCATATGATCAGGAAACCCCTTGCGAATATTATGGGATTATTAGCGCTGATCAGAAATGAGGAGTTATCTGCAGAATGCCTGCCCTTGTTTTCTTTACTGGATAAAAGCGCGCAGGAGCTCGATGAAATGATCAAAAAAGCTTCGAATTACAATCCGGTTTCTTAAAAACATAAATCATCATAGTAAGGAAACAGGCTGCTCTTACGCAAAATCGGGCAGCAAAAGATTATACTTTTAGTTGCCCGATCCCGACTATTTAATGTATTAGTTCAATTTCCAGTCTGGTCTTTCAAAGTGACACGTATAACCATACGGGTTCTTTTGCAAATAATCCTGATGTTCTGCTTCCGCATTCCAGAAGTCAGTTTCAGGCACAACTTCGGTAACAATTTTTCCAGGCCATACACCCGATGCATCCATCTCCGCAATTAAGTTATCGGCTGTTTCTTTTTGTGTTTGATCTGCATAAAATATCGCAGAACGGTAAGAGGCACCTATATCATTTCCCTGTCTGTTTCGGGTCGTAGGATCGTGGATCTGGAAGAAGTACTCGAGCAGGCCGCGATAGCTCAGTACTGCAGGATCAAATATTATTTCAATAGCTTCGGCATGTGTGCCATGATTACGGTAAGTGGCATTGGGAACATCTCCGCCTGTATACCCAACAACAGTCGAGGTCACACCCGGATAATGACGTATCAATTCTTCAACGCCCCAAAAGCAACCGCCGGCAAGAATGGCTTTTTCAGTATTCATATATCTTTCCTTTTTTAATTATCTTAAAGATACGTCACCGGGGCGTAAATGACAAGGATAGCCAACTATATAACCTGGCTATGACCAAAATGCATTTATCAGGTCTCGCCAAACCTAACCTGCCTTTCCAGAATATTATTGATTACCACACTTGCCATACCGAGGATACAGGAATCCTGCCCCAGTTCTGAGGTTATAATCTTCGTGTTTTCGCGAATTTCAGTCATACTGTAAGTATTGATTGCCTGGGTTATAGGAATGGTAATATATTGCTTCGCCTCCGCCATTTTACCTCCCAAAATAATGACTTCAGGATTAAAAAGCTGCACCAGCGTCGCAATTCCTTTACCCAGGTTACTACCAACAACAGACAAGATGCTAATTGCGTATTGGTCGCCCCTGTTCGCTGCATCAATTACCAGATGCGGTTCAATTTTATCGATCTCATGATCTGACAATTCGTTAAGCAACGAATGCTGCCCCGATTTGATACCTTCTTTAGCCATCCCCGCCAGTGCAATACCAGAGGCTACGGTTTCCAGACACCCTTTTTTCCCACAATAACATAAAACTCCTTCGTCAATCAATGGGATATGCCCGATTTCGCCAGAAAAGCCCCTGCTGCCTTTACGCATTTTGCCATCCATGATAATGCCCAGTCCCACGCCCCAATCCATTAATACCACCAGTGCATCACTAATGCCTTTTGCTGAACCATGCTTGCTCTCGGCAATAGCGGCACATTTCACATCATTTTGGAGAAATACGGGATAACCTAACTCTCCCACCAATACCTCTTGCAGTGTTTTTTCTTTATCGTCCGACCGCAGATAAGTATAGTTCGTCCCCCTCTCTGCGTCAACTAATCCGGGCATAGAAATTCCTACACCTACTATTTTGCTTTTATCTATTTGGGCAGCCTTGATCAATTTATCGACAAAGGCTTGTAAATCTGGTATGGCCGACTGGTCTTTGCTGATTGCTTTAAGTGACGTATGAATGCTTGTGATATAGTTATTATTATTGTCCAGAATAGCAGCCCTGGTCCTGAATTTCTCCATCTCTATACTTACAATATAAAAAGTACCATCCTTCAGGACATAAGAATCAGGCTTTCTGCCACCCATAGATTCACCTTTGCCTTTTTTTTCTAATACATCATCACTTATCAATTCGTTGAGCAATATCAGGCAAGTTGGCGAACTAATTCCTACTGCGGTGAAAATTTCGCTAACCGAAGCTGCTTCATTCTCGTATATATATTTAAGGATCTTTATTTTTTGCAGGTATTTTTTTCTCTCCATATTACTTAGCTCATGGAGTTTTTTCTCATCCACAGAAAAATAATCAGGCCGAAGGGGTATTTCCATATTGATCATATATTAATAAGAGCTTTGAATTAAAAACTGTAAACTTCTATAAAAATTTAGAATAAGATACATGCTTTTTATAAAAATACACTTAATTATAATCTGTTTTATAAAAAATAATATAAATAACTTGATGAAGTGTATCTTTTTTACATAACTTTAGAATAACAACTATTAATTCATACCAGATACTGCAAAACATTTAAATTAAAGGCATTACAAACGACTAACGAACCACTAGTCCTTAGCTATAATAGATACAAACCACCAATTACAAAACTTAAAACCAGACCATGAAAAAAACTTATACCTCAGATTCGTAACCGCTTCCGGAAACGGTAGAAAGACACTGTGCTTTCTAAAAATTTAACAAACTTATTTTCATTTGTGCTGATTGTTATGTCCAGGCCTTTTTAACAGGTCTTGTGTTTCTATGCAGCATTAAAACCAAATTATTTGATGAAACATTTACAAACGATTTTCGCATATAACTATGCCCGCCTCTCGTTTAGGCTTAACCCTGCAATTAAGATAGGGATCATGCTGGTGGTCCTCTTCTCGTTACAATTGCAAACCGCCTTCGGACAGTCGATCGTAAAAGGAAAAGTGACAGATGCAAGGGGAGGCGTGCTGCCTGGGGTCAGCGTAAAACTGACAGGCTCTACTACAGGAACAACTACTAATTCCAATGGAGAATTTTCACTGACCGCACCATTGGATGGTGTCCTGGAATTTACTTATATCGGTTACGTGAAAGCAACTGTACCGATCGGTGGCAAGTCTGTAGTAACAGCGATCCTTTCAGAAAATAACCAGAATCTTAATGAAGTGGTTGTAGTTGGTTATGGTACTACGAAAAAAGTAGACGTTACCGGCTCTATTTCGAGCGTAAAAGGAGCAGACATACAAAACCTGCCCGTAGCTTCGGTTACCCAGGCATTAGACGGCCGAGCCGCCGGTGTAAACATTGTACGGAACGATGGCTCGCCGGGCGCTGCACCAAGTATCAGGATCCGAGGTACAGGCACAATCAATGATGCTAACCCTTTAGTAGTGATTGACGGGGTCCCTTCCAGCAATCCTGATGCATTAAGCGATGTAAACCCTAACGATATTGCTTCGGTAGAGATTTTAAAAGATGCATCTTCCAGTGCGATTTACGGTACCCGTGCCGCGAATGGAGTAGTACTGGTAACTACGAAAAAAGGAAACTACAGCCAGAAGTTATCTACTTCGGTAAATGTATATACCGGTTTTTCTAACACTACCCGATACCTGGACCTTTTAACGGCTCCCGACTTATACACGCTTAAAAGAGAACGTTATTCAAATGACGGCGCTACAATCGAAGCCCCCTGGGATGATGCTTATTATGCCACACAACGGACCGACTGGCAAAAGGCAATCCTGGGTACAGGTAAAGTGACAAGCGGCGACGTGAATATCCAGGGCGGTAACGAAACTTCTACTTATTATTTTGCTACATCCATGTATGATGAAAAAGGAGTGATCGATAAAGCAAGATTTAAACGTTTCAGTTCCCGTGTAAATTCCGAACACAAAATTAAACCCTGGTTCAGAGTTGGCGAAAACGTACAGGGAACCTATACAGAAAGCAATTCATTTAACAACAACGATTCACAAACAGGGTTGCTCTTCTCCGCTTTACGTTTTAACCCGGCCATTCCTGCAATAAATGATGATGGTACTTTTGGTACTTCAAAAGCATTTGCCAACCAGCTGGGAGACATTAACAATCCTTATGCAACAATTCAGCAAACCGATGCCTATACCCGTAAGTACAGGGTAATTGCAAATGTGTTCGCTGAAGTGAATATTATGAAAGATCTGAAGTTCCGCGCGAATTACGGTTTTGACGGCACAATTATCAGGGGGTACAATTTTAGTATCCTGGATGTGAATCAGGCCAGGCCTACCACCAATTCGAGCCTCACCCAATCGGAACTGGAATCACATTCCAACTTATTGGATTTGTTTCTTACCTACGATAAAACTATCAATAAAAGCCATTTCACAGTTACTGCTGGTTATTCCAAACAAAACTTCCAGGGAAGCAATTTCAGTGCAGCAAGAATTGGCTTTGATAACACAGCCTTTGATCAGCGTGTGCTGAGCCAGGGTAATACGTTATTAACTGCATCAGGCACAACAGACGACCCTACCGCTTTAGAGTCTGTTTTCGCCAGGGGTTTTTATGACTATGATGGCAGGTTCCTCGCTACATTAACGTTTAGAGCCGACGGTTCTTCCCGTTTTGCACCCGGCAACCAATGGGGTTACTTCCCGGCATTTTCAGTGGGTTGGAGAATTTCCAATGAGAAATTCATGAAAGAGGTAAACTGGATCAGTAATCTAAAAATAACCGGCGGATGGGGCGAATTAGGTAACCAGAACGTAACTCCGTTCCAATATGTAAGTTCAATTCTGGTAGGTAATACCTACGGTACGAATGGATATAATTTCGGCGGAGCCGGATACAATGGCGCAGCAATTACTAAAACAGCTAATCCTAATATTACCTGGGAACGCTCGGCGATGACAAACGTAAGTGTCGAAGCAGGGTTCTTGCAAAACAAATTAAACACAACTATCACTTATTTTAATAAGGATACCAAAGAAATGCTTATCCCTGCTGTACAGGTAGGTACTGCGGGTACAACGATTGCATCCGATGTGAATGCCGGTCAGATGAACAACCGCGGTATTGAGGCAGAAATCAATTACAATGCCGGTGATGAAGTGAAATATTCTATAGGCGTGAATGGTTCCTTTATTAAAAACAAAATCACGAAGCTATATGGAGAAAGTGCTTATATTTCTTCAAAGGTGTACGGACGATCCAGTCAGGAAATCTCCCGAACATATGAAGGGCAGTCAATTTCTTCTTTTTACGGATGGAAAACTAATGGATTGTACCAAATGCAGTCTGAAATTGATAACGATGCTGCACTGGCAAATGATTCCCGCAAAAGTTCTATCAAACCGGGTGATGTACGTTTCCAGGATATCAATGGCGATGGTTTAATTGACGGAAAAGACCGGACGTACCTGGGTAATCCCAATCCTGGTGCTACAATAGGCTTACAGGGAAGTGTCTCTTATAAAAACTTCGATCTGGCGGCCAATTTTACGGGTGTGTTCGGTATTGATTTGTACAATGCGGATAGGATGCAGGGAATCGACCCGACCTATTCTTTTAATTTGTATGGCGAGACACTAGGACGCTGGACTGGCCCCGGAACGAGCAATACCATCCCTAGAATGTCTCTCGACCGCTCAAATGATAATTACAGGACATCAGATTTATTTATAGAGAATGGCAGCTACTTCAGTTTAAAAAACATCACGTTAGGCTATACTTTCCCTTCCTCACTGGTAAAAAAAGCTACATTCAGCAGTCTTAGGTTCTATGTAACCGGTCAGAATGTATTCATGATCACAAAATATACTGGTTATACGCCAGAGCTGGGTTATACGGATGGCAACAGACAAAGAGGAGTTGACGTGGCGCAGTATCCTTCTGTGCGTTCATTTACGTTTGGTTTAACGCTTAAATTATAATCCTATGAACCTGAAAGGATTAAATCTGACAATTAAAAAGATTAAGATGAACTCGAAAATAAACATTCTTCTGCTGACAGCGATCGTCATGTTAAATACGGCCTGTAAAAAGAACCTGGATCTCGACCAGAAAGGCGTTTACAATACTGATAACTATTTTAGAAATGAAACAGATGCTGTAAATGCAGTTTCGGGTATCTATAGCTTGCTGGAGCAGGAAGACTATATCAGCCATGCCGAAACTACGTTTGATGTGGCATCTGATGATTACTGGCGCTCAGGCGACCATTCAGAGGATGAAGCGATTGAAAACCTGACTTACGATGCGTCTAATGCTCAGGTAAGGTATAGCTGGTCGTATAAATATGAAACGGTTAACCGTTCTACCAATGCGATTATCAATATCCCGAAAATCGCATCAATGAACGAAACGGTAAGGAACAGGAGCATGGGAGAATCGTATTTTATGCGCGCTTTTGGCTACTGGCGCCTGATGCTGATTTATGGCGATGTACCTATTATTTCGGAATCAGATTTTACCAATAAAACTTTTAACAAACCAAAATCCAGCATTGAAGAAGTGAGGAAGCAGATTGAAGCAGATTTACTGAAGGCTGTTGACTTGCTACCGGAATCTTACGGTGCAACAGACAGGGGCCGCGTTAGCAAAGGAACTGCTTTGGGACTGCTCACTAAATTATATATGTACTGGGAAAAATTACCGCAAGCCATCACTACAGGGCAGCGTTTAATTGATAACCCGAACTATAATTTAGCGGCTACTTACAAAGAAAACTTTACCCGTGCCAATGAAACCAGTACAGAAATCCTGTTTTCTGTTCAGGGCCTCCAAAACATTGTACAAAATGATTACACGATTTATTACATCCCCAGAGCATGGGGAGGATACGGATTTAGTCAGCCATTGCAAGGTCTGGCCAACGAATTCGAAGCAAATGATTCCCGCAAAGCGGCTACCCTGCTGAGTGTTGGCGACAAGATCAATATTGGCGACGGTGTAGAAGATCAGACTTTTACCAGCAGTTTATCTTCTACAGGTTTTGCTTTCCGCAAATATGCAGTTTTCTACCCCTTCGGTTCTGCGGAAGGAAATGGCGTAGACCATAACTATGCAGTTCCCTTAATGCGTTCTTCAGACATTTACCTTTTGGTAGCAGAAGCAAAAATCCGTACGCAGGGCGCGGGGGCTGGTGATGCACTCATTAACCAGGTCCGCCGCCGAGCTTCGATACTTTTACCACCAGTAGCTGGTGCCGGCATGACCCAATTGATTCACGAGCGACGGGTAGAATTGGCCGGAGAAGGCGAAAGGCACCAAGACTTAATGCGATGGGATAAAACAGGCCTGGTTAATATTGCGGCGATTTATAATCTTGCTGTCTCAAAAGCACCGTTAGATCAGGGAAAAACTGTTACTTTTATTCGTCCTAAACATTATTATTACCCGATCCCACAGATAGAAATTGACAAAGCCGGTGGCGTATTGGTACAAAACCCTAATTTTTAAAAGAACTATGCATAAGTACTTTATTTTATTGTTTCTGGCGGTCGTGACAACAGGTTCAACCGCTCTGGGGCAAGTAGACCAGCAAAACACCGCTGCCTTTTTAAAGCGCATCGTCGCTAACCGCGCGGGAGAATTCATCGCAGAAGAAATCCCTAACGAAAACGAAAAGGATGTTTTTGAAATCGAGTCCAGAAACAATAAAATCGTACTGCGCGGCAACAACGGCCTGTCCATTGCTTCTGCATTAAACTATTACCTTAAAAACTATTGCCATAGCGATATCGGCTGGAATGGCACTAACCTGAATATCCCTGAGGTTATGCCAGTCATTCCTGTAAAAGTCCATAAAAACACGCCCTACAATTACCGCTACTATTTAAACTATTGCACATTTAACTATACCATGGCATGGTGGGATTGGGAACGCTGGCAAAAAGAAATCGACTGGATGGCACTAAACGGGATCAACATGCCTTTAGCCATTACCGGTGAAGAGGCGATCTGGAGAGATGTATACCGTTCTATGGGCTTTAGCGATAAAGAACTCGAAGGCTTTTTTAGCGGCCCCGCTTACTTTTCCTGGTTATGGATGGGCAACATCGACGCCTGGGGCGGCCCCCTCCCGCAGCATTGGATGGACTCGCACAAAGAACTCCAGAAAAAGATCCTGGAACGGGAAAGGTCTTTTGGCATGAAACCAGTTTTATCTGCTTTTACCGGTCACGTACCGCCAACTTTCAAAGATAAATTTCCATCTGCGAAGGTAAAAAGAACGAACTGGGATGCCGGTTTTCCAGATGTATTTATCCTTGACCCTGAAGATACGCTATTCGAGAAAATCGGGAAGCAATACATAGAAACACAGACTAAAGAATTTGGAACCGACCACCTGTATTCTTCTGATACATTTAATGAGAACATCCCTCCTACTAACGACTCGACCTATTTGAGCAACATGAGTAAAAAGGTTTTCCATTCCATGACTGCGGCAGACCCTAAAGCAGTTTGGGTGATGCAGGGATGGATGTTTCATTATAACAATAAATTCTGGCAGCCGCAGCAGGTTAAAGCATTACTGAACGCGGTACCCGACGATCAGATGATCATCCTCGATTTGTATAGTGATGCGCACCCGGTCTGGAACCGCACCGATGCCTATTACGGCAAGCCATGGATCTGGAATATGCTGCAAAACTTTGGTGGCAACATCAGTTTGTTTGGCAGGATGCGCCATGTTGCTGCAGACCCTTCTATTGCTCTTCATGATCCTGAATCTAAAAAAATGGTAGGTATTGGACTGGCTCCTGAAGGGATCGAACAGAACCCTGCCCTTTTTGGTTTGATGCTCGAAAACGTATGGCGGGATACACCAATTGATGCGGAAGCATGGCTAAAAGATTATGCAAAACGCAGGTATGGTAAACAAGTTCCGCAACTGGACGAAGCCTGGAACATTTTACTCAATACCGTTTACAGCGGTGGACTAACTGAAGGCGGAAACGAATCCATCATTGTAGCACGCCCTACCTTCGAGAAGAAAATTGACAGGGTACTAACGGGACTACCATACGACCCCCTTCAATTGGTAAAAGCATGGGGGCTATTTAACACCAGCGCAGGCGAACTTAAAACAAGTGATGGCTTTGAATATGATCTGGTAGATATAACGAGACAAGTACTGGCAAATTATGCGAGCCCGCTGCAACAGAAAATGGCAGCCGCTTACCAGGCAAAAGACCAGGCCGCATATAAAAAATACAGCAATGAATTCCTGGACCTCCTGGATGATATGGATCTCCTGCTGGATACCCGCAAAGATTTCCTGCTCGGCAAATGGATCAACGAAGCAAGGGCTAACGGCATCACAGATAAAGAAAAAAACTTATACGAATTTAACGCAAGGGACCTGGTTACTTTATGGGGTGATAAAGAAAGCGGCTTAAGAGAATATTCGAACCGCCAATGGGCAGGGCTGATCAGGGGATATTATAAACCAAGATGGGAGATGTTCTTTAAAATGCTGGACCAATCGCTTAAAACGGGTACACCGGCCGACTTCAAAGCTTTTGATAAAAATGTAAAAAACTGGGAATGGCAATGGGTTAACCTCCACAACAATGCCTATTCCGACAAAACAAAGGGCAACTCCTTTGAGGTGGCTGCAAAGCTTTATACTAAATACAACACAACGATCATAGCTGCATATGCGAAATAAACCGGCTGTAGTAAAACAACCTTTTGGCTATAAATTGAGAGTTTGCAAACCCTTACTGCCGCTGCTGTTTGCACTGTCTGCTGTTACAGCTGTAAATGCGCAGGAATTCGTGAATGACCACATGTTCCACGCATTGCCTGCTGCAAAAAACTTCAGTGATTTCGACAGCAAAGGCTTTCTGATCAACCAGAAAAGAACATTTTTAGTTTCTGCAGGCATGGAATATGCACGCGTACCGCATCAATTGTGGCGGGAACGATTGCTGCAGCTTAAAAGGGGCGGATTCAATTGTATAGAGGTTTATACACTCTGGAACTTTCATGAACCAACAGAAGGGAAATTCGAATTTGACGGCGATCAAAACCTCGACCAGTTCCTTACTTTAGTTAAAGAACTGGGAATGTACTCGATTGTACGCGTCGGCCCCTACTATTGTGCAGAATGGGACCAGGGCGGCTACCCTATCTGGCTCCGCTTTAAACCGGGTGTACGCGTAAGAGAAGACAATGCAGAATTTGAGAAATATGTAGACCGTTTCTTCGATCGCTTGCTGCCAATTGTAATGAAACACCAGATCAATAAAGGTGGTTCCGTAATTTTAGTGCAGCTGGAAAACGAACATCCAAAAGGCTGGGGAACAGACATGCCAAACGATTATTTTAAACATCTGCAAAATAAATCATTAGCTATGGGTTTGGAGCTCCCCTACTTTTTTAGCGGTGTGCACCACGCAACCGATCCCGCCGGGAATGGTTTGCTGGATGACCCTAAACGACCCAACCCATGGTTTTCTACAGAATTCTGGAGTGTCTGGTATTCGCAATATGGCGCTAAACCTACAGACGCACCACTGTACGACCGCCGTACCTGGAAAATCATTGCGCATGGTGGTAACGGATATAATTTTTATATGGCCCATGGCGGATCAAACTTTGGCTATACCAATAATGATGAAGACGCAGCCTCATATGATTATGGTGCTGCAGTTGGGCAAGCGGGAGATCTACGTCCCATTTATTACACTTTTAAACGTGCCGGATACTTTGCGCGCAGCTTTCAGGAAATCCTTGAAAACAGTACCGACGCTGCCGCAGCCTACCAATATTTAACACAGGATACTACAATAAAAGTCAGTGCAAGGGCCAGTGAGGCCGGAACGCTGATCTTCCTTGACAATCCCGCTGATCATCAGCTCACAAAAACGGTTACACCACAAGGCCTGCCTCCTTTTACCATTAATTTACTTCCGGGAGAGATCCGTCCGATCGTACACCGGTTTACACTGAATGATAAAGTAGTGCTGAACTGGGGATTATCCAGAATATACGGAGTGGTTAAACAGCACAATACCACCACAATTTTAGTAGAAGCGAATGCCGGCGACCAGGTATACCTGAGTTTTGCTGCTGCTCAAAAGGCCGTAGTTAAAGCTGGCGACCTGAAAGTAAGCGGTCGTAATATTACCTTAAACACAGTGTTTAAACCTGCCGGCATACCCTCACTTTATCTTTTTAAAACCGGAGAACAATGGGTACGCATCCTGGTGATGGAAAAAGCAGCGACCGATAAAACATGGATTACTGAAGAAATGGGAAAACAAGCAATTGTTACCGGTGTTTCTTATCTGGGCGAAACCAAACTGAGCAGTGCGGGGTTCAGCGCAGCAGCAACCTACCCCTTAGCCACTTTCAACACTGATCAAGAAAGTACCTTTCCTGATACGAAGGCAATGCTTTACCTCGAAGATGGAGTAAAACAGCTGGTCCCCGAATTTGGATTATCCAACGAAGCTGGTTTAGCTAAGCAATCCGGATTGACCACCGATATTGCCGAAAACACTATTCCGGATACCTTAATTCATTTTACCCGCTGGGAAAATAAAGACGCTTCGGTTTTTGCATCATCTGCCATCAACAATGAAAAATGGCTGACTAGTGAAAATCCTTTGCAGATGGGTATGGATGGAAACCTGACCAATTCTGCCTGGTACCGGACAAAATTTAATGCGCCAACAGCTGGCAAATACACATTACAGACAGATGGAGGCGATCGAGCAATGGTCTTCGTTGATGGCAAAATGACGGCAAACTGGAAAATCAGAAGCGGTGAGCTCAGCCTGAATCTGACAAAAGGGAACCACGACCTTGCCTTTTTCACCGCGCACGACGGCCGGGATAAACTGGTCTCTTACCTTGGTCCTATCACAGAAGTCGACAAAAAAGGGCTTTCCGGCCTAACACTCATAAAAAAAGGCGGACCATTTATTTCTACCCTGGAAAACTGGTATTTCACCTCTGCACCAGATGCTATCGCTATCAAAAATGGTCCACCGCTACTAGACACACTTAAAACTGCAAAATACAAAATCGGAGCCGATGCATTCGGACTTAAAGAAGGGTATGGTTGGTTTCAAACTATAATCAAAGCACAGCCCGGACAGTCAAAATTAACGATCAGCTTTAAAAGTACCGACGAAAATGCAACCTTGTTTATCAATGGAAAAAAAGTGTTAAGACATGAAGGATGGAATAACCCATTTGAATATAAAATCAGTGATGCAGCTCTGTTAGCTCAACCAATTGAACTCTCAGTTTTCATAGAAAACATCAGTAACGAAGGCGGCATAGATCAGCCTGTTAAAATAAACGCTATCGGAACTGCAACGTTATTAACCGGATGGAGCATGAAAGGCGGTGTAGATCCTGATGACGCTACTGTAGCATGGAAAACCCTAGCTGGCACTGATGCATTAAGCGGCCCGCAATTTTACCGTTCTACCTTTTCACTGCCAAAACCGGGCAACCGGCGTTTAATCTGGCGTGTCCATACCAATAAACTGGGCCATGGCTCTGTTTGGGTTAATGGCCATAATCTGGGTCGGTATCCCGAAAAACTCGGCGATATTGGCTTGTATATTCCAGAACCTTGGTTAAAAGACGGACAGAATGATATTATGATTTATGATGAAGACGGTAAAAACCCAGGTAAAGTAAAAATAATCATGGAAAGCGCAGCCAGCAAAATCAGCTACAAACTGAAAGCACAATAGCAGAACACACCTTAATAAAACCATATGGAATTAGCAAATAATAGGTTTACCACACTCGATATATTCAGGGGAATGACCATCTGTTTTATGATCATCGTGAACTCGCCCGGGTCGGGTGCAGTGGTCTGGTCACCCTTAGACCATGCGGCATGGATAGGCTTTACGCCGACCGACCTCGTTTTTCCTTCTTTTTTATTCGCTGTAGGGAACGCATTGAGCTTCTCTAAAAAGAAGTTTGAAAGTAATCCTGCTTTTTTAGCCAAGATCTTTAAACGCACAGTGATCATCTTTTTGTTAGGCTACCTGATGTACTGGTTTCCTTTTATGCACAGGGATCACGAAAACTGGGTCTTTAACCCACTGGCTAATACAAGGATTATGGGTGTTCTGCAAAGGATTGCACTTTGTTACTTCTTCGGTTCCCTGATCGTGCATTACTGTTCAAAAAAAACTTCCATCATTATCTCTATCGCACTCCTGCTAATCTATTGGGCATTTCTGTTGTTATACGGAGCAGCAGGTGAAGAATACAGTATGTTAGGCAACGCAGGTACAAAGCTGGATATCTTAATACTTGGCGATGCACATTTATATCATGACCACGGCGGACCAGTAGCTTTTGATCCGGAAGGTTTATTGAGCACCATCACTGGTATCGTAAACGTAATTGGCGGTTACCTTGCCGGGGCTTATATCCAGCGTAAAGGAAAAAACTATGAGTGTGTAGCCAAATTATTGATGATGGGCGCACTGCTGATCGGACTGGCTTTATTTTGGGGTCAATTTTTTCCTGTTGCAAAAAAACTATGGACCAGCTCTTTTGTACTGCTCACCATCGGTTTGGACCTAGTGATCCTCGGCGTCCTGATTTATGCCATAGAACTTAAAGAAATCAACTGGGGAACAAATTTCTTCCTGATTTTTGGCAGGAACTCCCTGGCCATTTACCTGCTATCAGAATTGCTGCTCGTGATTTTTCAATTGGTACATGTACAGCATGGTATCAGTTTCTATAATTGGATAAATAAGGTTTTTTACCAGGTGATTTTCCCAGGTGCATTGGGCACACTGGTTTTCGCAATAAGCTTTATGCTGCTCTGCTGGTTTGTCGGTTACCTGATGGATAAACGAAAAATTTATATTAAAATCTAATCCCGGATGCTTTTTAAATTCTCCCCTCTGCCTGTGATTACGGTATTGCTCGTTGGTGGATCTGTGCTGAGTTACGGGCAACAGCAACATGACCAGCAACATCATGCGGCCAATCAGCAACATGCCGATTGGCAAAGAGACAAGAGGCCGTCTAATGCAAACACCATTTTTGTTGATCCTTTTATTGGCACTACAAAAAGTAATGTGCTGACGAGCTGGGGAGGTAACGGCGGTACATATCCGGGAGCTGTTGCACCATCAGGCAACATCCAACTGACACCAGAGACGAGGGTGACCGGTGCCAGAGGCTATGATTACAGTGATCAAAGTATTTTCTATTTTAGCTGCTTTAAGCATTTCAGTGGTTTCCCGGAAGGCTCATCGGGACAGGTATTTATTCTTCCAGTAGAAGAAGGAAAAGAATTTGAACCCGGAAAATACAACCGTCCTTTTACTCACAACCAGGAACAGGCAGCACCAGGTTATTATAAAGTGGTATTTAAAGATAATCAAACCATTGCCGAGGCCGCAGTAAGTACGCGCGCAGGGATTTTAAAATTCACCTTTCCTGCCCGTGTAACACCGCAGATCTATATCGGGGAAGCGGGCGAAATTACATTGGTAAGCAAACGCAGCATCTACGGATCTTCAGGTAATACACTCATTAATCTATCAGCTGATATTCTGGAAAGTAAAGCGGTAAAAGGGGGTTATCTCTTAACGTTTAAAAGATCTGTACAAAACCAGCAAAGCATCTCACTCAAAATCAGTTCTTCTACGGTGAATATTGAAGCTGCACAGCAGAATATTGATCAGGAAATCGGTAGCCTCGACCTGGAAGCTTTACATGAAAAGACGAGAACGGAATGGGATGTAAAACTGGCTACCGTAGCGATCAAAGATCCTTCCGTGGCTAATAAAAAGGTTCTTTACACGGCGCTTTACCATTCACTTTTAATTCCATGGGTAATATCCGATGTAAATGGAAAATATAGAGGTACCGACGGAAAGATATATCACACCAAAGGAAAAAATGAATATGGAGGCTTTTCGCCATGGGACACTTTCCGGTCATTACACCCTTTGCTGACTTTATTATATCCGGAAAAGCAAAATGATGTAATCCTCTCTATGCTTGCTATTTATCAGCAAACAGGATACCTGCCAACGGAAACCATGACGGGGAACCATGCCGTACCAATTATTGTAGATGCTTATTTAAAAGGGATTACGGGTTATAACCGTGACCTGGCTTATACTGCGATGCGGAAAAGTATTCTGGAAGGACCATTTATAAAAAATGACATGGCGGTTTACCACCAGTTGGGATATGTGCCGTTTTCCGGGTCAGAATCGGTAACCAGAACATTAGAATATGCGTATGACGACTGGTCACTATCACAGTTTGCAAAGTTGGTCATGAAGAACAAAGCTGATCAGCAATTGCTGGAAAAAAGAGGTTTAAGCTATAGAAATCTTTTTCATCCCTCGGATTTATTTATGTTGCCCAGAAAAGGCGATGAATTTAAAGTAAACCCTGGTATGACAGGTTACAAAGAAGGAAACAAATGGACGTATACTTATTTTGTGCCGCACAACGCAAAAGACCTGATCAATCTACTGGGTGGCAACACGGCCTTTAGTAACCGTCTGGATTCTGCACTGACCAATAATGTAATCCTGTACGACAACGAAACAGTACTGCATTTACCATACCTGTTTAACGCAGCTGGTCGCCCGGCACTCACGCAGAAATGGCTGCGAGACATCATGCTCAACCGCTTCTCCGCAACACCCGGTGGCCTGCCAGGCAATGACGACCTCGGCTCAATGTCCAGTGCGTATATTTTTAACGCCATCGGCCTCTTCCCTATTAGTCCGGGAAACCCCAGTTATGCTATTGGTGCCCCATTATTTGAATCCGTAACCCTGCACCTGGCCAATAAAAAAGATTTGGTAATTCATGCCCAGCAGCAATCTCCCAAAAACAAGTATGTCCAGTCACTTTCCGTTAATCACCAATTATACAACCAATTAGACATCCCGCATGCACTGCTCGATAAAGGAGGGAACCTGAATTTTGTGATGAGTACTGATCCGATTCAGAACTGGCCGGCAAACAGGGACCCGCTATCACTTTCCGCAACAAAAAAAAACGCGGCTATCAAACTTTTGAAGACCACGATCAGCAAAAAACAGGTTAACCCTAATGAGCCCTTTGAGGTATATTTCACATTGAAAAATGAAGGAAGCCTTGGAACCAAACAAGTAATTATTTACGCGAATGGAAAACCATGGCGCTCTAAATTCTCGCTTGTAGCACCAGGGGCTACTATCACAGACACCATTAGCGGTTGTCTGTATGCCCTGGGCGCAGTGACTATCGGCCCCGGTCCATCAGCGAAAACTATCATCAAAGTCGTAGCTCCATCAACACCTGTCTTACAACCCTTCCTTATCTCCGGGCTGATAGCAAAACCAGTTGTAAAACTAAACAACGAACAGGAAATCAGTTATCACATTAAAAACATTACGGGAAAAGCACGTACTTTTACACCAGAAATCAGTCTTTCAACAAATATCGATGACACTGATTCCCTAAACAAAAATTGGCAAAAGGGAGATACGCAGAAAAACAGTGATCTGGATAAACACATCCTGCTTTACACTGATACGGTATACCTCTTACCCGGTCAGCAAAAAACAGTAATTCATCACTTTACCGCTAGTCAAAACGGTTTACAAACTATTACAGTCAGCACCGGCATAAACTTGAAATTCAAAGTCTACGAAACACCCCTCTCCGCTTTACTATTAGACTTAGACCTTAAAAAACTCAAAGGTAACCAGGTTCCGGATGCTTCCGGATTTCATAATAACGCATTGCTGATCGGTGGATCAACTGTGTCAAAAAAACAGCCCATCCAGCTAGGCGACAGTACTTACCTTGATGTTCCGCCATCTCCCAGCCTGGATCAAATGGAGAATAACCTCAGCATGATGGGATGGGTCTATCCTACCGGAAATGAAAAAGGGTTAACTGATATGCTGACCAAAGGTGACAGCCATGTTTTGCAGACAACTGATAACAAAACACTTACTTTTTTTGCTGGCGGCTGGGGACGGGGCGATTGCACGGTGAAGTTACCAGCAGATTGGAAACAGCAATGGCATCATATCGCCGGGGTATGTGAAGGGGATTTCTTGAGCGTATATATCGACGGTAAACTTGCAGGCAGTGCAAAAGCAGATGGCATTGTTAATCTATCTAACACTAGCCAATGGCAGATTGGCCGGAATGAAGAGTTCCCCTCCGAACGTGTTTTTCACGGACAGATGGATTTAATAAAAGTTTACGCTCAGCCACTATCCTAAAGATATTACCACCTTGTTTGAATCGGAAAAAGGAAGGTACCAGTAGTACATCACACTGTAAAAAATGAAATTCTCAAGATGGCTTTTAGTATTCAGAACCATACAACCCTGTGGTTCGAAAGGTATAGCAGCTATTTTTTATTGAACACAAAATTGGAGAAAACATTTTACCATAAAAACTACACCCAAGAAAACACTAAAAATACCATTTAATGTGAAAAGTCATTTGATGATCAAAAATTCCCCTCGGGCAAAATCATCATGAGATTGTGTAAAATATCCATTTTTTCAAACTTAAGATCAACCAACTTTGCAGAAGAAATACTAGACACCTATAAGTAAAGATATGACCACAAAATTAATCCTTAACTGGGCACTCATCATTCCGGCATTTATCATTCTGATGTATAGCGCAAACTTAAAACTTAGCTCCAATCCCGGGGCAGTACAACTTTTCGGCGGATTGGGTATGGAACCATACGGACGTTTTGCAATAGGAATACTCGAATTGATTGCAGGATTATTATTAGTCTATCCTCCAACTACAAGATATGGAGCAATGCTGGGCAGTATCTTAATGGTTGGGGTTATTCTGATTCACGTAACAAAACTTGGCATCGCTCTGAATGGCAGTTATGATTTATTTTTAATGGGTTTGATCACTTTTGTATGCTGTACCAGTTTGATCGTCTTAAGCTATTATAATAGCCCCGATTGAGATTAATAAATCACATCAGTGCTGTTCGAGGTGACATACTGTGGTTTGGTGCCATTGGATGACTGCACATTGCTAAATTTGATATGCTCCATCATTCACTACAACTTTTGCCTTTTCAGGGACAGTAATGTTGAAGAATCGGGATCTATCCCATCGCCATTACGTATCACCTCCACGGAATTAACCATCCTGCTTCATACCGCCTCTAACATTAAATATGAAACTGGTTTTCGGAATTAATACAAAGTTGCGTGGGGACAAAATATCAAATAAATCACGATCGGCTGATGGCAGATAATCAATTGGTTTTATTAAATTTGAGCATAGCAACTTTCCTCATCATAATTCATAAAATCATGTATCTAGTGCACACTGTCCCAAAAACTAACGGTAAAGTATTTTTTACATATGAAGAGGAAGTACTGGATGCGCGCTTTAAGGAAAATACAGAAAAAGAACATTTGCTTTCGATTGTGCTGAATACAGGTCCCCCACAATCGATTAACATCGATGGCATCAAACATACGTTCCCCTCATGGAGCCTCATCCCATTAGTGTCCGATCAGAGTTTTAGTTTCGAGCACCCTGGTTCGCTCTCCATCTGGCAATACAACAGGGATTTTTACTGTCTGATTGATAATAACCCTGACATCAGTTGTATGGGCTTTCTGTTTTTTGGATTTTCAGGCAATTTGTTTATCCCCTTGCTGGAAAGCGACAGAGGGAAATTAGAAAGCTTGCAAGAGATGTTTATAGAAGAATTCGAATCCAGCGACAATATTAAAACTGATATGTTGCAAATGTTACTTAAACGACTGATTATCATCACGACCAGACTTGCAAAAGCCGAAGTGATGAATATACAAAATCCCGAAAATGATAAATTTGATCTGATAAGGGCATTTAATGTACTCGTTTACCGTCACTATAAAACAAACCATAGTGTAAAGTTTTATGCAGAGATGCTGAATAAATCACCTAAGACATTAGCCAATCTCTTCCTGCAATACCGCTATAAATCCCCATCGTTAATTATTCAGGAGCGGATTATCAGTGAGGCAAAAAGACTGTTTTGCTATAGCGATAAGTCGGCCAAAGAGATTGCGTTCGATCTTGGCTTTGACGATGCCGCACATTTCAGCCGCTTTTTCAAAAACCATACCCAGCAAAATCCCTCCGACTTTAGAAAGCAGCATGTAATCGAACCGCTTGCTGGCTAAAAGATTCTATGAGGTAATATCTGAAATAAAAAAACGAAAGCCGGTATGTGAGTTAGCTAGTCAAAGCTATAAAATCGGCTATAAAAGTATAAAGGCCCTGCATTTTGCTGGGCCTTTATACTGAATTTGATTTTTACTACAGTGCATTATACTCTTCATCAGTTACACGGCCCAACCATTTTACCGGACCTTCAGGCGAATTATTAGTAATTACGATATGGGTAAAACTGCTGTCAGCGGCAGCACCGTGCCAATGTTCTACATCAATCGGGATCACTACAACATCCCCCTTAACTAACGGCCTCGCCGGCTCACCTCTTTCCTGATAATAGCCTTTACCATCAGTAACGAGCAGAATCTGACCTGTAGCATGTGTGTGCCAATTATTACGGCAACCTGGCTCAAAAACTACATTACCAACAGAATATGTGCCGGTCTGGTCTTTTGGCACTAAGATTTTAACCCAGGCCGTACCATTAAAATAATCTGCCGGTCCCTGGTCCCCTTTAGGGAAAATTGTATGTTCGTCCATCATAATTATATTTCATTTGTGATAGAACAAATGTCAGTTCTATCTTTCATTAGGTTGTTATATAAATTACGGTATTGCCTACCAATATTACTTTTTCATCTCGCAAAATGGCATAAAAATGCCCCCCCCCGTTAAGGGACCATAATTATTCTTCCTAGCTTGCCCGCTTGTTCAGCTGCAGTATGTGCTTCTTTTACCTCTGACAACTTAAACACCTGATGAATAGGCACCTTTATCTTGCCTTCCGCTACTAACTTAAGGCTATCCTCGAGCAAGTCCCTCACAAATGGCTCCTGCATAATAGCGCCCAGCAAACATCCTATTAAAGTAATCCGATGCGCTAAAATGTATATAGGATCAATAAAATTTGATGCACCTGCACGGCCAGCTATCAGCACTACCTTGCCCCCATCTTTAACCGCTTTTATCCCATCAATCAGGGTATCCATTCCTACAGTATCTATTACAACGTTAACACCTTCCTTTTTCAGTTCCCGTACCTGCTCATGAATGGGCTTATATCCCGCAATAATGGTTTCTGAAACACCAAAATCCTTTAGTGCCCGGAGCGTCCCGGCATCTCTGCCCGAAGCAAAAACTTTAACCCCATCATTGGCCAGGAGCTGTACAACTGCATTCCCTACACCTCCTGTAGCACCAGTTACCAATACGGTATCATCTGGCTGTACATCACTCAGATGAATTGCCAGAGCAGCAGTACCTACGCCTATAAAAGCGGCAATAGCCAGCTGCAGGTCCATACCATCAGGCAATGCAAAAGTAGTAGCTGCAGCTACTGCCCTGAGTTCCGCATGAGAGCCTGCCCAACTGAATGTAATAACTTTCTGTCCCTTCCGAAATCCGGCCACGTCCTCTCCCATTCCTATAATTTCCCCTGCGGCAGCATAACCAACAATATGTTTATCACTAGGTGGTGATGTGAGCTGCCTGTTTGATAAATCCCCTCCTTCAATACTTATAGCATTTACTTTTATCAGTATCTCATTTGGTTTTGGGATTGGATTTTCAACTTCTTCGTAAGAGAACACTTCTGGTCCCCCGTTTTGTGAATATACGGCTGCTTTCATCTTTTAATGTTTAATATAAATGTTATAACGAATAAACTATCCGGACGCAATATAGTTCGGTACGTATTTATTATTTGACATTTCAATGTTCCGGAGGTGATTGGCCATATTAGATGACAATCGCAGGTATTTTAACCGAAATTTTTTTATGTTATCTCTATCCCATAATGCTTATAACTCCGGATACATTAAAGTCGCTTGAACTACATTCCAAAAGGACATTGAAAATGTAAGTAATATTGAAGGTATAGTTAACCTCCTAAGTGTAGTCTGTAAAGTTACAGGGATGGGTTTTGCTGCGATCGCCCGCGTTACCGAAGACCGGTGGATCACGTGCCTGGCCAAAGACAATTTAAAGTTTGGGCTTAAGCCTGGTGATGAACTTAAGGTTGAATCTACAATAGGTCACGAGATCGAAAAATCCCACCGCCCGGTAGTGATCAGTAATGTTGCTGAAGACGCCGCTTTTTGTAAGCATCATACACCAATACAGTACGGGTTTCAAAGTTATATTTCTGTCCCGATTATTCTTAAAAACAACCAGTTATTCGGAACTTTCTTTATTTCGGCAGAAATTGCCAAGGCCCATGGTGGCACCCTGACAGTTAGTTCTAGGGCAGATGAAACTTGTTTTGAGCTTGAAATTCCTGCCTGATAAATTTGAAAACCTTTGATATTTTTTACGTGCCGGGCAGCCAGGTTGTAATTAAATAATAGATTGCCCAGCCAACAAATAATAATTGGACAATCCAAACCCAACCCGGAATACTTCGTGGTGTTTCACTCCCTTCTATCAGAAACATCTTCTGATCACCCTGTCCGTATGCGCTGATCATTAATGGGATGATACCGTCCACGGTATCATTGCTACGGATACCTTCAACGGATATATCCGGTCCGTTTCTTACAGTAAACGGGATATTCCGTACTCCTTCCTTTCCAGCCGGATCTTTGCTCAAAATCCTGAGCATATGCTCCCCATCTTTAAGTTTTGTGGTATCAAGTTCAAAATTAACAGGTGAACTGAATATGCCTAGAGGTTGGTCTCCATCATCGAGGAAAATCACAACGTTACTTTTCTCTTCCATACTATTAATCAATTATAATTTTTTTAATGTGATCCGCACTTTCTTCTCCCGGTTTCACCAGATATTTTATGGAATAAAAAAGAGTAGCGAGCACTATGATGACAGTTACGGATACCATAACGTAATCAAGATTGCCGTCCGGACTGCCGCCATGGGTAATTCCTTTTAAAAATTTAGGTTGTCTTTTTTCACATACTTCACAAGCGAAGGATGTAATACTGAGCAGCATTACTGCAAAAACTGTTAATATAGCTTTCATAAGATTGTTATTTTATAGTTTGTTCCCAATTAAAATTATTACTTGCCTGCCTTGATCAGATCCATGATTTTCTGCACCTCAGCCTGAGATATTTTTCTTGCCTTATTGCCCCAGCTGGATCTTTCATGTCCAATGATTGCAGTAACTTGTTCGGCACTCAAATTGGCATTTTTACCCACAGCCGGCATCACCCCGAATTCTTCTCTTGCATCATATCCCTTCATTATGATAGTGATATAGAGTTCCGGATTATCATCCAGCACAATCGGACTGCCTTTCAAAGCAGGAAAAGCACCTTTAAGTCCTTCACCGTTAGACTGGTGGCAACTCTGACAGTTGGTAGCGTACAGAGACTGACCTTTATCATTTTCATCCCCTGCCCCAACTTTACGTAGCGTACCTTCTTTATAAAGAAAATCAACGTCAACTTTTTTATCATACAACCTGATTTGTCGTAAACTTTTTAGATAGGCAACCAATTGCAAAGCTTCTTTTGTCGCAATGATTTTCTTGTTGACATCCGCTTTAAACTGGTCGGGCACCTGAATCTCTGTATCACCAGTCTCAATTTTATCTTTTTCGGTAAACAGCCATGTAAATGCAGGCATAATTGATTCTTTTACTACCGCCCTTGGCTGATAAAGATGTAGTAAATGCCAATCGGCACTCGGCTGACGGTTCCCGATATCCGTCAGGTCCGGACCAGTACGTTCTGTGCCCATCAGCGTAGCAGTGTTCCTCCAAAAATCTTGTCTGTGGATACCTGCATAATCCGCTGCAAGACCGGGGCGGGTTCCCCATCGTTCATCCATAGCTACATTTCGTACCTGCTGGGTATGACAGGCCACACATCCATTTGAGATAAATAACGCTTTGCCGGCCGCCTCATCTTCTGAGGGCAGCTCATATCCCGGCAGCAAACCATTGTTATTCTGATTCGTTAATGCGGGGAGAATAACAACCATGAAGGTAAGGAACACGAAAAGCCCGAATGCAGTTAAATACAACCGCTTGTAATTATTAAAATATTCCATTTTCTACTGTTTAGATGGTAAATCTGCGTTAAATACAGCTGCTTTCTGCGACTGACTGTTGCCTATCATGACGTAAAGATTATAGGCAAATACTAAATGTGAAACCCACATCATTGTTCCTCCTATGGCCCGCCATAACCAATAAGGCGCCATCATCACCACACTATCAATAAATGGCTTCGCCCCCATCCACATATAACCTCTCAGCGTCCCTCCGATCATTAACGGGATAGAATATAGCAGCAGCCCGATAAAGGCGGCCCAGAAATGTAACCCTACTGTAGCCTGTGGAGGTTCAATGTGCGTCAGCCTTGGTACAAGCGAATAAATACATCCCCATAACATAAAAGCTATAATGCCATACATTGTTAAATGAGAATGCGCCACGGTAAAATCTGTAAAATGCCACATCAGATTCGTATAGCGGAAGGCTTCGGCGGTTCCCTGTAAAGAGCCCGTAAAATAAAACAGGATACCTACAATGAAAAAAGGCAAAGTATAACTATTGGTTACCTTATTCCATGCGCCATTAAAGGTCATCAGGAAGTTGGTCGTACCCGAAAGTACAGGAATCACCATACCTACACTGCCGATGATTGCAATAGTTTGTAAATACCAGGGTATGGCACTGAATACAAAGTGGTGTGTACCAATTACCGTGTAAAAAAATATCTGTGCCCAGAATGCCAGCACGCCAAGGCTGTACGAATAAATAGGTCTGTTTAATTGCTGTGGAAGAAAGTAATAGAGCAAGCCCAGCGTAAAAAGCATGAACCACATCCCTACTCCCTGGTGCATGTAATAGCCCTGAACAATCGTTTCTCCGAGCCCTTCCTGAAAAGCAGGTATATAACCAACCACAGTAAGCACAATGGCAAACATAACTGCAGAGATAATATACCAGTTGGACACGTAAATTTCTTTTGTTTTCCGTCTTGCAACTGTTCCCAGAAAATTAAATAGGGTAACCAGCAAACCCAATGCGAAAAGCAATTGTACCGGCCATATATACTCCCTGAATTCCCCTCCTCCATTGTTCACACCTGCCATTAATAAGATACTGCCAATTATTACGGCACTATTGATCAGCCCTAAACTCCACCATCCGGCACGTATGCTGGTAATGGCTACATTGCTGACCCTTGGTACCACATAATAGCCAACACCCATCATGGCGAGAGAAGACCATCCCCAGAATACCGCATTAGTATGTACCGGGCGTAACCTGCCGAAACTTAACCAGGAATAGTGGTCTACATCAGGCGAAACAAACTTTATCCCAAGATACTCTCCTATGGTAGTTCCAATCACCAGCCAGCCGGCCGCTGTGATGATAAACCACAGAATTAAGGTAGTCAGGCCAGGATCTGTGTCAGGCTTCAACTCTGCTTTTCTCTTAACCGCCATAAAATGGACGCTGGTTTCCTGGCTCACATTGCTTAACAGCGCATCATGATCCGCTACATATTTATCCTCAGCTTTTATAGCGGGACGCATACTGGCAAACAGCCTTTTGGTTTTAATGAGCATTAAGACAATAAGTACCAGTATTGGAATGAACAATAGCACAATTGTTATCATTATACCTGGCGCTGTGAGCAGAGGACCTTGTGCCTGTAAAAAAATTAAAGCCGCGAATGGCAAATGAATCAGAGTTAACATAACGTAAAAATTTAAGCTTATAATAATCTGTTTGAATAATTAATCCTCATGGCCCGTTTACTGATGTAAACCAGACCATGAAGAATAGTAAAAGCCTATTTTTTAGTCAGAGATTTCATAGACGCTTCTATAATCACCTGCGCTACCTCTTTTGGATGTGTCATGTACACTACATGGCTCGCTTTGATTTCGGTAACAACAGCTCCTGATCTTTGATATACAAAACGCTCAATGTCCGGCTGGATACTTTTATCCTCAGTAGAAACGATACCCCAGCTTGGTTTGGTTTTCCATGCAGCTACAGTCATTTTTGCATTAAAAGCATCAAGGCTGATCGGCCCTTGAGAGTCATGCATAAAATCCGAATCAGCCTTACTTAACCCACCGGCAAAACCGATATGAAATTTTTCTTTGCTGTAAAAGAAGTACCCGTTTTCGTCAGGTGCCATAATTCCGTTTTCCGGATTCGGAGCCTGTGTTTTTGCCAGGTCTATTGCAGACTCGCCAACTTCCGGCTGAAAAGCGGCTACATATACCAGGCCAACCACTTTAGGATTCACACCTGCTTCTGTAATTACCATTCCACCGTAAGAATGTCCCACTAGTATTACAGGGCCATCTTGTTTCGCTAATACTACATTTACCGCAGCAACATCAGCCTGCATCGAAGTAAGGGGATTTTGGACAATACTGACATGATAACCTTTCTTCACAAGAACATCATAAACGCCGCGCCATCCGGATCCATCAGCAAAAGCACCATGCACAATCACAACATTTTTAACAGGGGCAACTTTTTGTGCCTCAGCTTTACCTGTCGTCATTACCATCAGGATCATCATTGCTGGTACCGCCGAAGAAAAAACGCGGCTTAATTGTTTTTTAATAGTTTTCATATTTTTTGAATTTGACACGACCTTATCCATTGATGTGCCAAATCCATAAAAGACTATTTAACAGACACTTAAATATTATTTCATTGTAATCACGAATGCTTTATATCGCCATTAAATGAGCTAAATGTGAATAATCGCTAGCTTATGACTTTAAAAATTTCCTTGTAATACCCAGCCTTTTGATTTTAGAATTTAATGTAGAAGATGGGATGCCCAAAAGTTCTGCAGCACCGCCGGTTCCCGACACCTTGAATTTACAATAGGTGAGCGTGTTATAAATATGGTTTCTCTCATTTTCATCTACCGTTTGAGGAATAAACTCCTTTGTCGCCGATGTTGCCACGGGCTTTAATGATGGAAGATATATGGTTTTAATAGTATCACCAACAGAGAGTAAAACATTACGTTCTATCAAATGTTCAAGTTCCCTGATATTACCCGGCCAATTGTACTTAACTAATTCCTGTAGTACACTGCTGCTCAGGGCGCTGATCGTTCTTCCCGTTTTCTTTGAAAATCGCTGAATAAAATGTTTCGCCAGCAACGGTATATCTTCCCGCCGGTCTCTTAACGGCGACAAATGAATTGGGAATATGTTCAATCTGTAGTAGAGGTCACTTCTGAATCTTCCTTCATTCATTTCTTTCTCCAGGTCCCTGTTGGTAGCCGCAATAATCCTGACATCTACCTTAATCGTAGTCCTTCCTCCAATACGTTCAATTTCTTTTTCCTGTAACACACGCAAAAGCTTAACCTGGAGATCCATTGGCATCTCTCCTATCTCATCCAAAAATAATGTACCATGGTTGGCCAGTTCAAATTTTCCAACCCGCCTGTCAGTTGCGCCTGTGAAACTGCCCCGTTCATGACCAAATAATTCACTTTCAATCAAATTAGCTGGCAAAGTGGCACAATTCACTTTTACCATCAACTTCGTCTTTCGTGCAGAGTTATTATGGATCGCCCTGGCGATAAGTTCCTTGCCTGTCCCTGTTTCACCAAGTATAAGCACGGTACTGTCTGATGGTGCAACCTGCTCTACCAACTTGAAAGTTTTTCTAACCTCTATGCTTTCTCCGATTATTTCACTGTAATTATTCGCAGTTTCAATTACTTCAGTCAGGTATACCTTCTCATCTTCCAACCGAAGTTTGTACTCATTAATCTGCTTCAATTGATTATTTACCTTCTCATTCGCCCTGATATTAGCCACCGTAATAGTTATCTGTGACATGATGCTTTTAAATAAATCATATTTTTCTAATACGCCATCAAATTGTTCAATATCAAATAATATCAATCCAATATTTTCATCACCAATAATTAGCGGAGCACCTATCATCTCTTTCAGTGCCAAATCACTAACTAATCTCTCCGTGCGCTCGTCTAAAGAAAATGCCAGTTCATCAAATGCAATCCTCACAGCAAGCGGAGTACTAAATATGAAACTGAAAAGTTCACTATCCATGCTGGTTGGTACATCCAGAAAGTCTTGAAAATTAGGATTCTTTGCAAAATCAGAATCCGCATCAAATAAGACAGGCTTAAGGGTAGACCGGTCATCGCTAATTGCATAAACAACGAAATCGTTAATCAATAAAATATCATTTAACTGCTTTTTTAAAATTTTGGATATCGTTGCATTATCACGTACCGATGCAATAGAATTACTGAATTCCAGCAACATTGATTTCTCATTTGCTTGCCTGGCTATTTTTTCAGTCGCATTTATCCGGGAAATAGCAACGGCAACCTGGGCACATACGGCTTTTAGTAATTGAAATTGCCGCGAGCGATGGTATTGTGCCGCATTACCAAAAAATACCACCCCTAAATTTTCTGTTCCGTTGCTAAGTTTTAGTCCGGCTATCTCATTTACACAAGCGTAATTCTCTAAAGGGGAGCGAAAAAACCGGGCAGTTATATCCAGAAAATCATTAACACTTACTGCTTCAACAGAATTTAAAATACGATCAAATGTACTTTCACTATTTGCATATTTAATATTTTTAAGGTCTGAAAAAACTATCTGATCAATCCATACTTTTGGCAAATCATATGCAAAGGGGGAATTGGTTTTTCCATCTTCATTAATAATGTTGATAAGATAATCATTCCCAATAATCCCATTGAACTTATCATTGATTAATTCTGATAAATCTTCCCGGGTTTTGCACAGAGCTACAGCATTGCTAAAAGACAGCAATTTTGATTTTTCAATTTGATGGTTTTCAATTTCCCGGTAAGCAATGATATTTGAAATAGCCAGGGTAATCTGGTTGACCATACCATCTATTAAAGTATATTGCCCTTTATTCATTTTTACTGGTCTTCTGGAAAACATCATCCAGAACCCGGATACGCCAGATCTGTTGGGCAATCTTACACAGGTAGCATATACCAGGCCATTCGCCAGATTTGCTTCAAGATAAGATGGCAGCTGCTGTTCTTTTGCCATTTTTTCCAGATCAAAATATACTATGCCCGGAGAAGACAAAATACAATCAATCACCCCATCGTCAATAGTAAATGTCCGGGTAGACATCATTTGATCTATTGAGTAGTAAGTCTCCTTATCGTTTATAGACGAAGCTATAGAAAGCTGATCTTCATGTATCATTCCAATCAAAATATCCTCAAAATCCAGGCGGTCGTCTAACTTTTCCATCAGGATGTTAATCAATTCCCTGTCATTCTTAACCGTCGCAATTTCCATGCTGATCGATAACAAGTATTCACTCTCGATATCCCGGCTTTCAATCTCACGGTTAGCAATCATATTAGATATCGCAGTAGACAACTGATAGGAAATTCCTTTGAACAATTCAATTTCATGTTCAGAAAAGGCTTCTTTAACAGTAGAATTCAGACAAAAAATCCCAACATTTCTATTATCACTACGCATTCTGATCGCCACCTTTTCCCTGATACCAGATTGGTATTCATTTTTGATAAATGCGGGGATAGATTCTTCTAAGATAATTTGATCAAGATCGAATATGACAATATCCTCTGTATTCATCACCTTGCCAAACAGGTGAAACCCATCGTCAATATTATGAAGTATATGCTCCTTGTCAAAACTTTCATAGCTGCTGCCCATTCCACTGTACCTCAGTGCATCATAGCCCTGATCTTCATTCAGCACCCATATCATGATGCTTTCGAAATGCAACAACCGTTTCAGATCTCCCCCAATTACACTAAGCAGGTCATTTTTGTCCCGAACGTTTGTGATATCAGAACTAATTTTTAAAAGCAGATCCTGTTCCCTGGCCTTGGCGAGGATAGTTTCATTAGACCTGATATTTTCTACAGCTACAGAGAGCTGATTTGCTATCGCTTTAACTGCAGCCAGCTGTTTTGTAGAAACCGCCTGATCTTCAAAAAAACAGATGCCCCAAACACCTATTATCTTTGAGGACACACGCAAACGCATCAGCACTATATTTTTTATTCCCGTTTCATAATTAATGCGCATGTATTCGGTCATGTACCCCGTTTTTTTCACCTGTTCCAGATCAAATAACAAAGGTTCATCTGAGATAATTGCTTTACCGAATCCCCGGTCATTCATTGGAAATTTTGTTTTTAACATTTCTCCATGATCTTTACGAAACCTGCCAGTAGCTAATCTTTCTGAAAGAAATACAGACAGCGTCTGCTGATCTTCGTTTATAAGAGCAATACCTGTATGACTAAAATTGAAAAAGTCTTTGAGTTTTGCACTTAAAATTCTTAATAGTTCATTCTTTTCACGTAATAACGCAAAGTCAGTATTCAGAGATTGGAGCAGACTGCTTTCCAGCTCCTGCAATTCAAGTTTTTCATACGCTGTTATCTTCAAAACCGCAACGGTAAGCTGTTTAGCGATCAATTTAAGGAGAGATACTCTGTTTTCTTTAAAAATCCCTTTACTTTTATTCAGAAGTATCCAGACACCAATAATATATTCACCCTGGTAAAGCGGTATTACGATGCCCTCATGACTATTGTGTTTGAAATCATTATTTAATAAATGAGTTATTGTGTCTGACCCGTCCGGAGAATCAAAATTTACTATAAAGTGATTCTCAGTCTTAAAATGCGTTTGTATTCCTGCCCCCCCGATCTTCCACATCGCAAGTTCTACAGAGGGTAAAAAAGGATTTATTCTGAAATTCACATTGGCATTCACAAGAAAATCATCTAATGTTGCCCTTTCTTCATCAAATAGGAACACAGTTGAATAATCGAAGCCTAAGAAAAACTTTAGATCTGAATAGATAAAACTGGAAAACCTCCCCCTGCTATCTAATGCACTAAGTTTATCACTGAATGCTAAGAAAAAGTCCCACTCAGCTTCTGATTTTAAAAGAAAGTCTCTATTCGGCATAATTTAATTTTTTATTTTTATTTCCAATTTTTATATCTGCTGCCAGGACTTACATATGCAATTTAAGCACCTGGATATTATTATTTTATGACATGGATCAGCTATTTTTATAGCACTATAGCCCATTGAGATCCTGAATTTTTAAATGATTAAATAGGCTTACCAAAAAGCACATATATTCTATTATTATGACATTAACTAGATGCCTCATCAATCAGGCTTTTTTGCATTTTTTCAAAACATACTGAACACCTGCAATCCAGACGGACTATTTAATTTGATATCTGATTTATTATGAAGTATTCAATTGATATTAATTGGTTGCCTGGCGGATATGTTCTCAATATATATTACGATTTCCGAACCAACCACCATGCCATAAGGTTAATCAACTGAATAACAAAAGGTTGATTCAACACTCTACAGATTAAAATTGCTTTATATCGCTAATCAACAGGTTTAAGATGAGATATAGATAATATTTAGCGATTGGTCACTACGGTTATACATTCAACCGGATACCTCAGCCAATAATAAGAATCTGATGGAGCGGGCCTGGTTGAAATTATTGCCCTTGTCGCCGCAGTCCTGTTAATTAGCGAAATATCACAGCAAAGGAAACGAAATGAATATCACATACCACTCAATTTCAAACACTTAAGAAAACGGTATAGGTGTTGTTAAACCAGCGAACAAACAACCTCCAATTAAAAGTTTTTTATGATATCAGTTCCCTATAGTGTACCTAAGAACATCGCGATTAGAAATTGGTTCGGATCACGACCTCCTTCCGACATCCAAAATGACCATGTTTTCAAAATTCTTCCATTAAATGAACTTTCCGATTCAGAACTGGAAAGGATTGCGGATCCCCATCGTAATGAAAATTACAAGATCATATTTATTAGATCTGGAACCACAATTTGTAAAATTGATATGCAATCATACAATCTATCCGAAAAACATATCGGTTATATCTATCCCGGCCAGATCTACCAGATTTTGCCTTCGACAAAAGCAGACGGGTTTATTTTATCATTTACAAGAGATTTTTTCCATCTCTCAGTAAAACGATCTTTACTTGGCAATCAGGCGAATCTCTTAGGGACAAAAAATTCATCGCAATTTTTGATTGATGACTTTGTGAAAGACGACCTGCATGAAATTGTAACCAGGATTGAAAAAGAATTCTCTTCAGCCAGACCGCTCAAATATGAAGTATTAAAAGGCCTGTTAAGGATATTACTCATCCATTTCAGCAGGATTTCAAACGGAATAATGATTGGCCCCTCCCCCGATAAAAATTACAAAACAGTAAAGAATTTCTTCCTGATGCTCGAAGAAAAATACCGCACAAACCGGATGGCAACAGACTATTCTGATGCACTGGCGGTAACCACTAATTTTTTAAACGCCCTTTTAAAAAAAACCACTGGTTTTACTACAAGTTACCACATACACCAAAGAATTCTGACGGAGGCAAAAAGACTTACCGTGTATTCAGACATAACTATGAAGGAAATAGCCTATCATTTGGGTTTTGAAGATTCAGCCCATTTCAGCAAATTCTTTAAAAAAGTTGCCGGAGAATCTTTTAAAGAATTTAAAAAGAACATCAAATAGCCATCTTTAATTTTTCTACCAATGCTGATGTAGCACCATCCGCATACAATCCATAGGCATTTACCAGGGTTCCTTTTAGCTGATATCTGGCAGAGGAAATTGCATAAACAATCATTTCATCTCCCGGATCAGTTGTACCCTCAAACCGATAAATCTCATCAATCTGAAAATCATCAGGAGACAAGCTTTCTTTTATACCATTACATACAAGGCACTGCAGGTTAGAGTTGATATTAAAATCACGGGAATACCCTCTCCCACTTAGTTTGTTTAATGCCTCGCTTACTGTAGAATAACTATACATATGCTTTTCTTTTATCATACAAAGGAAAGAGATTTCTAATCAATAAAAAGGATAAAAAGTGTAATCACTTGTACAAAACGTGCAACACTATATTTCCCTCATTCAGGATCAGCCAGCTTCAATATTTTATTTCGCTATTTAGGTGCCGATTGGCGAAATGAAGAATCTGAAATTTTTAAAGACTTGCTAAAAAAACAGCAAAATATATTTTAAACAACTGATAAACAACAACTTTAAACAATAATTCCTAGTAAGACAAAAGTGGATTAAGGGTTGTATAAAATTGGTAAATAAACCTTTTATGAACCCACAAAGTAATAAAATAATCCCGAGTAGTTTCACTGTAAATGAAACTATCAATAGATTGGTAACACTGCTTCAGATAAATGGTGCAACCATCTATGCAAGAATTAATCAGCAAAAAGAACTGCATCATGCCGGCATTGAAATAAAGCCATACGAGGCTATAATTTTTGGCAATCCAAGGTCCGGCGGACCTTTACTGGCGTTAGATCCTATGATAGGGCTAAACCTGCCTTTAAAAATCATTTCATGGGAAGATGAAAACGATAAGGTGTGGATTGCGTATAATGACATCATTTATCTTGCTGAAAGATACAACTTACCGGTTGAAGTAACTATGCCGCTAGACCTCGGCCCGGTAATCACTAAGGCGCTGCAATAACCTCATCGCTAATTAATCATGATAAAGTACATGAAAATAGGTTATAAAGACATCGCCAGAAAAGGCAGTCGCGGTAATTTTGATATGTTCAATAATTTGTAAACGAATCATAATGGAAAATCAACACAACAATTTCTCACGCAGGGACTTTTTGGCCGCTGCAGGGATACTAACAGCGGGAATAATTCTTTCTCCCTGGGATCTATTCGCCAGACAGACAAGCCCGGTCACCACAATTATCGATGAAGCGGCAAAGTCTCCGGTAAATATTCAAAAACTGAGAGGCAACATCAGTTTGATCGAAGGATCAGGCGGAAATATTGCCGTTTTCACTGGTCATCAGGGAAAGTTATTAGTGGACGCCGGTATTAATGTATCGGAAGCTAAGATCAAAACTGCACTTCAAAAGATAAGTAGCGCACCGATTAAGTTATTAATCAACTCACACTGGCATTTTGACCACGCAAGTGGCAATGAATGGTTGCATAAAGCTGGTGCTACAATCATTGCTCAGGAAAACACAAAGACAAATCTTTCAAAAACAATAAGAGTGGAAGATTGGAATTATACTTTTCCACCGGCACCTAAAGGAGCATTACCGACAGTTACATTTAAAGAAGATCATATCGTGAAATTTAACGGGGAAAACATCCAGCTTAAAAAGTACAGTAATGCACATACTGATAGCGATATTTCTATATACTTTCCACATGCCGATGTGTTACATGTAGCTGACACCTGGTGGAACGGTCATTACCCTTTCATAGATTATAATACTGGGGGAAACATAAATGGAATGATTAAGGCAGCGATAGAGAATGTTAAAAGAGTGACAGAGCATACGATCATCATACCTGGTCATGGTCCCGTTGGGAATAAAGCACAACTTACAGGATACAGGGATATGCTGCTGGATGTCAGCGGCCGGATTGCAGCACAAAAGAAAGCTGGTGCAACAATGGCAGAAGTAATTGCAAGTAAACCTACAAAAGCATATGATGCCAAATGGGGAACATTTGTAATCAGCGGAGACTTTTTCACGAACTTAGTTTACAGAGGGGTTTAGAATCTACAAAAGCCGTGGATTAGTTCAGCAGGAAATTTTTATTAAAAACAGGCACTTTGGTCATTGTAACCGGAGTGCCTTAATATTTAAAGCACTGCTCCGCAGCATCCAACCATTATATCGTTAACATCTCGGCGAATAGCGATATAAAATCACTTAACTAAACCGACAAAAGCGAACAAAACACTGTAATACAGAACATTAAAACAGTGGCACAGATATAGATTACAGGAGAGAATGCTTAAACATTCAAATAATATTATATCATGTCCGTAGCCCAATTTTTCCAAATCCATCCGCTGGATCAACTTTATCCAACGATTTTAAAAGAGACGATTCATACCAATCAAGATCTAAACTGCCAAATTATTGTTATCAATTCCGGCAATGCTGTATTTAATACCTGTATGGAATCACACGTCCTTTCAGCAAATAATATTTGTTATATATGTCCCGGTCAGGCCTATCAACTGTTGCCAGACAAAGATTTGACCGGTTTTAGCCTTTCCTTCAACAGTGATTTTTTAAATTTATCAGTTGAAACATCCCTGTTATCAAATGACATTACATTTATCGGGCTTAAATCAACCATTAAATTTCAAGCAGATGCCTGCACTAAATCTGATATTGATAAAATCCTGATTAGCATCAGTAGAGAATTCTCCTCTGCCCTGCTCCATAAGTCTGAGCTCATCAAAAGCTTACTGATATTATTGCTGATTTATTTGAGCAGAATTCCCAAAGAAAAAATCAGCAACGGCGCATTGGATAAAAACAATGAGATTGCGGAGCGGTTTTTCAGGATTTTAGACCAGAAATATACCTCTCACCGAATGGCTGCAGATTATGCAGATATGCTGTCCGTCACTTCAAACTTCCTGAATGAGTTGCTAAAAAAGACTTCAGGATATACCACCAGATACCATATTCACCATCGAATAATCACCGAGGCCAAACGGCTAACTGCCGACTCTGGTACGAGTATGAAAGAGATTGCCTATGGACTGGGCTTCGACGATCTGGCCCATTTCAGCAAATTTTTTAAAAAAGCGTCCGGGGAGTGTTATAAAGATTTTAAAAAGAAGGTTTTTGCCTGACCTTGTTATTGTGTTTATCTATAGTTAAGGCCAGGCAGCGAGGTGATCAGTTTAAACAAATCTGAAAAGATTTATTCTTTTACCTGTTTAAAAGCCTTTGCCCTTTCAAAAAAGCTTTTTTGCTCTAATTGCTGTTCCACCTCAACAATTGCTTTCATCAGGTTGTTTTGTGTATCAGTAAGTTCCGTAATTGCTGCTATAATTATGCCCCAGACCGGCTGCATTTGTTCAACCAATTTTTTTCCTTTTTCTGACAATTGCAGTAACCGTTTGCGTTCATCCTTTTTATCCTTTTTAGACCGGATAAGCTTTTCCTTTTCCAGTTCTTTCAATAAAGTGATGGTTGAAGGATGGGTATAGCCTATTTCAGTGGCCAGTTCAACAACGCTTAATATGGGTTTAAGGTGTAGAGTATAAATTACCGGGAACCACTTAGGCTCAAAATTGATCCCGTTTTCTTTGTAAACCAGAAAGCCCTCCTTCCTGATCTTTTCGCTCAGGCGTTGCAGTCGGGTAGAAATTGCCAGTATTCCCGATTCATCAATTACATTCATGCATTGTTTGTTTAAATGCCTAAATGTAAGTGATAAAATCTGTTGTCTGCCATCATCCTCGGAAAATATGAAGGCAGGTCAGTTACCTTAATGAGATTAAAATCATTTTTCTCATAAAAGCGGTGTGCAGCTTTTAACATATCCACAGTACCAAGATATACTTCCGTTATATTTTGCTCACGGCAGTAAGCCAGCAGGGTTTCCAGCAATTTCTGTGCGATGCCATGTTCCTTGCCTCTGTATTCCTTTTTTACGAACATTTTGCGAAGGGCGCATGCATTATGCCCGATATTCATCAGTGCAATAGTGCCTGCCAGTTCGCCATCAATCTTTGCACCCCAGAAATTCCCACCAACCTGATGGTAATTAGATTCAATATCCAGCAGGTCGGGCTGGGCTTCAATAGTGATTGGTACATTAAATTCAATTTGCTGTATAGGTAGTATCAGGTCGATAATCTCTGTGCAGTCGTCATTAAATATCGGGGCAATGGTTAAATTCATAACGTTCATATGTTCGTATATTAATTATGTTCAAATATACGTAGTTGAATACATAAATCTTAGAAAAATAATTATAAATATAAAAAACTGAAACCACTTGTTTATTGTTGTCGTGAATACTATATTTGCGACAACAATAATATAATGATGGTGAGAAAATTAGAGTTCAGCTCTCTTCAAGTAAGAGATTTAGAAGTTTCAAAAAACTTTTACACCAACAAATTAGGCTTTGAAGTATCGGAAACATCAAATCCGGCAGCCTGTATTTTTAAATACAACAAAGGAGAGGCTAGCTTTGCTATCAGGACGCCCATCGGAGATTTAAAGGGTAAGGAACTTGGTATCGGTTTATCTTTATGGTTTGCCATAGATGGAACTATAGAAGATTTACAGGAAAAGCTTATAGAAAAAAACGTTCAGTTAGCAGGCCCCATCCAAACTACCCCTTTTGGGAAAGCGATTACCGTAAAAGATCCGGACGGGTACAACATTACTTTTTTACAAACAAACTAAGCAGTTTCTATCTTACCTTTGATAAAAAGGTTGGACTTTATTCAAAATAAAAAAGCTGGGGGGATCCCTATCCGCTTTAGTTTCTTAGAGATCCGACAGCAAAATTTTATTTCGATTTCTTCAAAAATGTTAAAAATTGATAAATAAAGATATTGAGTTCCACTTTAAAAGCCCGGAAGATAGCCCTGGTTATCTTCTGGGTCAATTAACCATGTTATGGCAGCGTAAACAAAAACGCGTGCTTGATCCGTTAGACCTTACACAAACACAATTTGTATTATTGGCTGCGCTTGCCTGGCTTTCAAAGAAAAGTGATAACGTTACACAAATTGATATTGCTAATCAGGGTAACGCAGACAGAATGATGGTATCAAAGGTACTGCGCACGTTAGAAGAGAAGAAGTTTTTAACAAGAAAAGAACACAAGACAGATACCAGGGCGAAAACTATTAATTTAACACCATTGGGAGCCGCAACACTTCAAAAAGCACTGATAGCTATCGAAACTGCAGATCTGGAGTTTTTTTCGCATCCTGGAATGGATATTTTAGCTTTAAATGATGCCATGACAAAACTGATCAACGATAACAAAGAAGGATAGTAGATTTCAGCAAATTATCATAAAAATGTTAGAGGATTAATCATATTTCATCTTAATGAGCAGAGTAGCGGAATAAATTTCGATAAAACATCAAGATGAACGGTACAAACCTTACCTTTCATGCACAATTGAACTTTATATATTGAAAAGATTTAATCTCAAAATCGGTATTCCATTTGCATTGTTATGTTCGGCCTTCGCCATTCTTTTATCATTTGTACGGATCGAATCCAGTCATACTGAGCAGTTCTTTCTATTATCCTATTACTACTTCATATTTTCCCTGCTCTGCTGGATAGGGAACCACTACCTGATACACTTCGTCTACGCTAAAAAAAACAGCTATAATGGAACACTATTTTATGTATACACCATTTTAGCGGGCTGTATTTTCTCATTCCTGTTTGACAACCTCAATACCTTGCTGACCGGCAGGACGCTACCTGTATATCAGATCAAAGTGACCCACGACTATAAACGAATGACACTGATCGTATTAAGAGGTGTGCTGACCAATGGGCTGAATGCTTTTCTGGTCTTCAATTTGAACCAGATGAAGATCAGAGAACGCTGGTTACTTGAACTTGAACATCTCAAACAGGCAAAATTGCAAGCCAACCTCTCTTCACTAAAAGAACAACTGAGCCCACATTTTCTTTTTAACACCTTCAGTACGCTCAGTTCTTTAACCAAAGAACAACCCGTGAAAGATTATGTGGAAGAAATGGCGAATGTATACCGTTACCTGCTCGGCTATGACAAGCATGACCTGGCTACTCTGCAACAGGAACTTACCTTTATTGATTCTTATTTATACATTATCAAGATCAGGCTCGAAGAGGCTATCAAAATCAATATCGATATTAATCAGGAGGCATTATCACATACTATACCCCCATTAACCCTCCAACTGCTGATCGAAAATGCGATAAAACATAATATCACTTCGGCATCCAAACCTTTAGTGATCAAGATCTATACAAAAGGGATGGAATTAATCGTTTCAAATAAGTTGCAACCAAAAATATCAGTACAGCCTTCCTCAGGTATTGGATTAAAAAATATTGCACAGCGCTACCAATTGCTTTTCAACAAAGAAATCAAAATTGAAACCAATCAGGAGCTATTTACTGTTAAGTTACCCATATAATTATCATGAATGTTCTGATTATAGAAGATGAAGCTAAAACTGCTCGTGAATTGAGCAGTCAGCTCAATTCAATTGATCCCCGTATCAATATTTCTGCGATACTGGATTCAGTTGAACAAGCTGTAGAATGGTTTAATAACAATCCACAGCCAGATTTAATCTTTTCAGATATACAGTTAGCTGATGGTTTATGTTTTTCAATCTATGAGCAGGTAAAAATTAAATGCCCAATCATCTTTTGTACGGCATTTGACGAATACCTTCTTACTGCTTTTGAAACAAATGCTATCAGTTACCTGCTTAAACCAGTTACGAAAGATAAATTACAGGGGGCACTGAATAAGTTCAATACACTGAAATCTGCGTTTGGGATTGAACCTTACAGCAATGCAATTGAAATGCTGGTAAAACAAATGAAACAGCCTTTTAAAACTACTTTGCTGGTGAACCAGGGAGAAAAGATCATCCCTATTCAAACCCAAGACATTGCCTGTTTTTATATGGAAAATACAGTTATACAGGTAATCACCCTCAAACACCAAAAATATTTCATTGTCAATACGATGGATGAAATGGAAAAAAAAGTAGACCACGGATGCTTTTACCGTGCAAACCGGCAATTCCTGATCAACAGAAATGCAATTATCAATGCTGAGCGATTTTTTGCAAGGAAGCTGGTAATCAAACTCAGTGTAGAAACTCCTGAGACTATCACCGTGAGCAAAGTTAAAGCTACCGAATTTTTGGGATGGCTGGAAAACGGCTACTAAATTAGTGTCCGCTTGAACGGGATTTCCGTCCGCTTCAGCACAGTTCTGCCCAGCTGCGGCCCGGCACATCGCCACCTTTGTTAGAGTTAATAATAAACAACATGACAAAGACAAAATTAAAATTTGCGACTATCTTAAGGGTTTCCCTTTTTGGGACTGCGCTCTTACTCATCGCAAGCTGCAGTAAAAATGATGATACGCCACAGCAAATTACTGATCCTGCCACTGGGATTTCGACCGACAGTCTTGGTAAAACCCTGGTAGAAAACTACGTAGATCCATGGCATAAAGCCGTTAATGATGCTGGGTTTGTACAGAAAACCGCTCAAATCGGAACGGCGAATATCAGTTATGCTGAAGGACCAAAAAATGGCCCTGCCCCTGGTCATGTTACATGCTCAGATGGAGGACTGGTTTGATTACAGCCGTGTGTTACCACAACTGTCTAAGACCTACCATATTTTCGTGATAGATTACCATGGTCATGGGAAAACAATTGCTCCTGTAACCGCTATGAACGCTAACGACATTGGCAATGACCTGGCTGCCTTTATGCAAACCGAGATAGGAGAAGCTGCCTTTATAACTGGAAATTCATCTGGCGGACTATTAACTGCCTGGCTTGCTGCAAATAAACCAGACCTGGTTAGGGCCGTTGTGCTCGAAGATCCACCATTGTTCTCTTCTGAGTATCCAAGGATAAAAACTACAGTAGCATACCAGTCTTTTGCAAACAGCCATACCTACGTTAACATCACTGACCCTGACAATGATTTTCTACTGTATTGGCTAAATAACAGCCCGTTATTTGTGGCAAATTACATCGGAACTGAAAAATTACCTTACCTGATTTCAGCCATCAAAACCTACGAAGCGTCGCACCCCGGCGAACCGGTAGAATTACCTCTTCCTGCCTCGCTAAGTTTATTTTTCAGAGGGATAAGCCAATATGACGCACATTTTGGAGATGCCTTTTATATGGGTACATGGAACTCGGGCTTTGATCATGCCGGGGCCTTGAAAAAAATAAAATGTCCCGTATTATTATTGCAAGCTAATTACGACGTTACAGCCAATGGAATTTTGGACGGAGCTATGAACCAGGATGATGTTAATCAGGCAATGTCACTGCTCAGTAACGGAACATACCAGAAAATAGATGCTTCACACGTTATACATTTGGATAAGCCATCCATATTTATAAATGCTGTTAATAGCTTCTTTGTAAATAAATAAAATTATCACCTGCCGTCAGGTCAACGCCTGACGGTATAAATGGTATTATAATGACCACACACAAAGTAATTATACTCTCCTGTATTTCTGCCATCATACTGGTAACTATACTAGGTGGATGCAAAGCCATTGTCAATCCATTGGTGCAGAACTATACGGATCCTTATCATGAAAAAGTAGAGAAAGCAGGCTTTGTAGAAAAAGCCATCAAAATCGGAGAGACAGATTTGCATTACATTGAGGGGCCCGACAATGGGCCGGCACTCCTGCTGCTGCATGCCCAGCTAATGGATTGGTTCGACTACAGCAGGGTGTTACCTGATCTGTCCAAATCATATCACATCTTCGTGGTCGACTACAATGGCCATGGTCTAACCACAGCACCGGCAAATACCATGAATGCCAACGACATAGGTAATACACTAGCTGTGTTTATGGAAAAAGAAATCCGGCAACCGGCCTTTGTTTCCGGCAACTCCTCTGGTGGATTGCTTACCGCATGGCTGGCAGCCAATAAACCTGAATTGGTCAGGGCCATCTTACTGGAAGATCCTCCTTTATTTTCTGCCGAATACCCCAGAGTAAAACAAACTATCGCTTACAAATCTTTTCAGGCCTGTCATACCTATGTTGCATCAGGCAGCAAAGCCGATTTTCTTACCTACTGGATACAAGCTAGCAGCGCTTTCATAGAAAAGTACGCAGGAAAAAAGGCTGCGCCAAGGTTAATGAAAATGATTAAAGCGTACCAGAATGGCAACCCCGGTAAACCGGTGGAATTGCGATTTCTTCCCGTTATGCTACGTATGTTTTTTAGGGGTATGAGCAGTTTTGACCCGCATTTTGGAGATGCTTTTTATACGGGTGGGTGGAACAAAGGTTTTGACCATGCCAATACATTGAAAAAAATCAAATGCCCTACCCTGTTGTTACAGGCCAATTTTGAGATTCGTGAAGATGGGATATTGGATGGCGCTATGGATCAAAATGATGCAGACAAGGCAATGCTCTTATTACAAAATGCAACCTATAAAAAGATTAACGCCGCTCACGTGGTGCATATTGATAAACCGGAAGAATTCATTAAAATCATGAATCGATTTTTTCTGAATATTTAAAATTGCTGTCTATCTTAACATGTTTTTTTATAAATCCGATCCATCGTTTGCACATCCCGAGATGAACGAACACAATCGAATCTTCGTTGCATATAATTTGAGCAAATTGTAAGTTTAAATTGGCGGGTAAAAATTTTGGCGCAAATCCCCCGTAAATTGTCGTATATACCCCTGCATACTATCTTATATTACCATCATCTTTATTCAATAAATTTTATCAATAGCAACAAATAGTTTTATTTCATGCAAGAGCGTTTTATTATACAGAATTATTAAGGTATCTCCTTAAAATTCTACTGTACTTTTACAAAAGCCTTTGCACTTACTTTATGGAATCCCTTAAAACTCATCAAGCTGGCAGAACCGCAAATACCAGATACTTAAAAATGTATGAATTTAAAATTACCAGAATCAATTAATCCGGATTGCGAAATTGTAACTGTGAGGACTGTAAGCGCTCCGATGACACTAGTCTATAAAGCCTGGTCAGATCCAAATCATTTAAAAAACTGGTGGGGACCCGCTGGTTTTACTAATACCTTTCATGAGTTTGAATTTAAAGAAGGTGGCAAATGGAATTTCACCATGCACGGACCGGAAAAAGGAAATTACGTCAATTCCTGTGAATTCACAGACCTTCAATTCCCGTCGCTGATTGCCTGGAAACGTTATTCGCAACCATTGTTTCGGGTAATCGTAACCTTTGAAGAGTTTAACCCGAATCAAACCAGGATTATCTTCCGTCAAATCTTTGAAACTGCTAGAGAATGTAATAAAATAAAACCATTTGTACTTGATAAAAACGAAGAGAATATGGATAAGCTGGAAATGGAAATAGCAAGTATGCTCGCGCATAGCATAACTCCTTAATCAGTTCCTGAAAATTTAACTCGAAACCTTTAATAAAATATTATCGGACGGGGGAGTGCTTGGTAGTACTCAAGTATATTAGCTTGGGATTATATTGATTCATGATACATAACTAGTGATCAGGTCTTCCGAACCAACTACAATAGCGAAGCTGCTGTCGAGTTGTCCTACATCTTTGACTCTTAAGTATTATCTTTTCGTTTTGCTTATCAATACAAAATCCTTTGTAAATCAAACCTCTATATTCCAAACATTTACAAAAGACCGTCAAAAACGCACCAATATTGTCACAACATAGTCATAATAAACAAATAAGAGAAGTTTTTTCTTTGTATAAAATGTTTAAACATATTTATAAAGACTGAATACCTAAAAAGAAATCATATTATTTATCATAATGTCCGTTCCTGAAATGAGTTTACATAAGAAAGTTTTTCATCACAGAAAAATGATTAAAGAAAATGAACGCCCAAGTAAAGGAAAAGGTGGCATCACATCACCCCATTCGGAGAGTTTCAGAGTGCAGATAGCACTGGAGTACATCAATGGAGATTACAGTTATCCCCAGGTAGGGAGAAAGTATGGTTTACCGGGGCAAACAGTGACCCATTTTGTATCTTGGTACAAAAAAAATCAAAATCAACTTATGCAAGAGGAATCAATTTCACCAGAATTACCTCCTCTAAGCCCAAAAGATCAGCAAGATTTAGCAAAACGCCTTGCCTTAGCCGAAATGAAGATAGCAGCGCTTGAAAAGGTGATTGCTATTGCCAACGAAGAATACGGTACAGATCTTAAAAAAAAAGCTGCTACCAAGTGATCTTGGAACTCAAGGGGACGCGCAAATATTATAGTATTGATAATCTTTGTGCGGCATTTGGCTATACCAGGCAGGCTTGGTATAGCCATTTAAGAAGCATAAGGCTACATTTCATAGCGCAGGAGATTATTTTAGACAGGATAAGTGAAATTAGGAAAGAGCTTCCAAAAACTGGCTGCGTCAAGTTGCATAAAGAACTCAATAATGGATTTCTGCAGGGACATGGGATCTCAATGGGCAGAGATGCAGTATTTAGCTTAATGCGGTCTCAGGGAATGCTCATTAAGACGAAAAAGAAATGGGCAAGTACGACCAACTCTTTTCACCGGTTCAAAATCCATCCCGATCTGGTTCAGCGAAGAGCAGCGATCCAGTCGGAGGAAATATGGGTAAGTGACATTACCTATTTACGTACTAATAAAGGTTTTATCTATCTATCACTGGTTACTGATGCCTATTCCAGGAAAATTGTAGGGTACCATTTGGCGAGCGATTTAAGAACAATTGGATGTATTAAAGCACTGCAATTGGCTATAAAAGAAAGGTCATATCCTTTAAGGCCATTGATTCATCACTCAGACAGAGGGACTCAATATTGTTCTGATGACTACATTAGCTTACTTAGAGCAAATCAAATATCCGTCAGTATGACTCAATCAGGAAGTCCATACGATAATGCAATTGCCGAAAGGGTAAATGGAATACTAAAGATGGAATTCGATCTTGAAAAAACATTTAAAAGTATGGTGCAGGCAAAAGCTGAAGTAGAGCTGGGTATACATAGATATAACCATTTAAGATTGCATACCAGCTGTGACTTTCAGACCCCACAGAATACACATTTATTGGAGAATGTTGTTCCTAAAACAAGAAAAAACGTAAATAGTTAAAAGATGTAAACACAACTTAGTAAAATCGAAAAATAATGTAAACACAAAACAGGAATAAAAACTATCATTGTAAACAATAGTCAGTAAAACAAAAATTCACAGTAAACACTAATCAGTAA